>OKVK01000056.1_pt1 | contig 80576 bp, 70 predicted proteins | sample 1604771 | NCBI WGS metagenome assembly OKVK01 (sample SAMN01760906, study PRJEB22395) | human gut metagenome | reverse complement strand
CAGGCATTCGCGCTCGAAGCCGTCTTCCCCGCCGCCGTTGAAAAATACGGAGTGAACGCAGGCGAGCCGTAATATGCAAGATATTCGCCGAGCGTCGCTTTTATCGCGTTTTCGATAGATGAACTCGTGCCGGCGTAGCTCTCGCGGAACGCGTGGTTCGAGGTAGTCATCTTGAAATTCTGGCGCTTAGCGTAGGTGTAAATCGCGACCATCTGCGACTTTATCGACTCAAGCGGCGCGGACGGACCGACCTCGGCATATGCGGTCTTGCCGAGATATTCGGCGAGCGAATAGCTCTTGCCGTTATATGTAACTGTGCTCGGCAAATTAGAATCTTTGACGAGGCTGATGCCGGGGTTGTTGTAATAATGGAGCAGAATCTGCTTGTATGTCCAGCCGCGGCGCGCATATTCGGACGCGCCGTTTTGGCTCATGCCGACCCCGTGGCCGTAACCGTAGACGGTGAAAACAAAAGTACCCGTCTTTGAAGAGCTGTGCCTTGTCGTGGTCTCTGTCGGCTTCTGAGTGGGCTTGACTGTCGTTTTTTCGGTCGTGCTCGGGCGGGTCGTAGGCTTTGTCGAGATAACCGTCGTCAGAACGGTTGAGCCCTCGGCTATCGAGCCGGGCACAGTGCCATTCGTCTGCTCCTCGGTTGTTTTTCCGGAATCGGTGCTCTGCGCGGCGGTGCTGTCAGAACTATATTCGTCGGTTATATCGCCGTTGGGATCTTCGACATCGGCAAAGATAATATCATCCATAACGCCGATTATGTCGCCCGTCCCGCTCTCGGTCGTGTCGGGAGTGCGCGCGCCGATAAGCGACGCGCCCGCCTGCGAGCCGTAGCCCTTGACAAGGAATGTGACGGCAGTGCCGATAAGCACGGCGAGCAGAATGACCGACGCGACTATGAGCGCGGTCTTTTTGCCCGAGCGCACCGGAGCCGATTTATGGTGAGAGTGATGTTCGCCGTCCGTGATTATTATTGACGCATCGTCGCTGACATCGTGCATGACAAAGCCGTTGCGCGCATAGTCTGCGAGCGCGGAATAGAGCCTGCGGACGCAGGCGTAGATAAACTCCTGCGTGGTCTCGCCCTTGCGGCTGAAGACCTTGAACACGCGTGCCTTGTTCTCGTCCGCTATGCAGATGAGCATGAAATGCTTGCTGTCCTCATCGTCGTTGCGGAACACATTCGATATCGCCGCGCCGATTGATGCGCCGCTCTTCGCTCTGGCGCGTCCCGCCATGGCGGCTATATATTCGCCGTGACTCTCGTCCTCCTGCCGCTCGATATCGACCGACCGGGCGAATATAGCATCGCCGAAATCCGATTCATCGTCATAGGGCAGGACAGAGAACACGAACGGGCTGTTTTTGCTTGAAGCAACCGCGACGGAAAGTCCGCGCTCTTTCAAGAGCGCAACGACCTCTTCCGGATCGCACTTTTCTTCAGCACTCGGCTCGCCGGCACCGTTTGCATCCGGTTCGGTAGTGTTTGCGCTTTCGGCAGCTTTTTCAACGGGCAGGAACACCAATTTCAGTTCTTCGGCGACCTTGGCGCATCTGCCGTCGGAAAGGGGCAGAAAAACCAGCGTCTGGCTGCCGCTTTTCTCTATAAAGCCGCTGTATTTGCCGTCGTCGGTCACAAGTATCTGTGCGTCGGCAGGCATAAGGCACTGATCCTCATCCGCCGTTTCAAGCACTTCGGCTATTCTGTCGGAGGACGCGGTTTTTGTTCTGAGCGCGTCGAAAAGCAGCTTCTTTATCTCGATATAATGCCGCTCGGCAGCCGCGAGAACCACAGTCTCCGAATCTCCGAACGCTCCGGCAAGGGCTGAAAACAGCTCGCGGCTGTCCGTGAACTGCTCAAAGCGGCACTCCCCGTAGACTGCGGCAAAAACGGACTCATATTCCGCTATCGCCCTGCGCGGGAGAGGCTGATTTACAAAAGCCAGGAGCGAGATCTTATTTTTCAAAATATCACCTCATTAGTTGGGATACCATCTGTTTGCGTTTTTGTAGGGGTTCTGTTTCTTGTCTTTATCATACCAGGCCTGAGGATATCTCGGGTTGGGGTTGGTCTTGACAAGCGAAGTATCAACTTCTTCACTCTCGCCGTCGCGCACCATTCGTGCCACAACGACAAGGCGTGCGTTGTCGAACTCATACAGGCAGGTCGAAAGAGTGAGAATCTTGTCGGTCGGCTTGATATCGACGCCTGTTGTGTAGAGCTTTCTCGAATCAAGCTCGGCTATATACTGCTCGAAGCTCGCCTCGCTTATATTCATCCAGACATAGTTGAAGAAATATCCGTTGTCCTCGGCGGTGGTCGCATTTGTGATAAACACCGCGTAGACCTTCCACTTGTAGTCGTGATAGATGGTGTTGAACTCGATTATCGGATTGTTTATGAATCCGCGCGTGGTGCGGTAATCGAAGAGCTTGCTGAATATCTTGTCCGAGCTGCGGGTGCTGTGACCGTAGATTATGCTGTTGCGGTCAAGCGGCTCGATTGAATTGGCATGAGCCAGGAACGGGTTTCCGAGATCCGTGTATCTGTGGGTGAAGCTGCGTTTGAGATAATACGAATCGTTGTCGGTCTGGAGAATCGGGAAGTCCATCTTGAGCTTGTCTATTTTCAGCCAGCCGACGAGGTCGGTGTTCTGTGCATACGCCTCGGCGTATTTTAGCTGCATACCCTCGGGGAACTTGACATTCGGGTACTTTGCCTTTATCTCGTCCCAGGTCAGCTCCTCGCTGGGCTTGATATCTTTTATGTCGTTGTCAACGATGTTGGGCTGAACAAGATATGTGTTTATCAGCATTCCCGCGCTGACGAACACCGTGATTATAGCCGCCATAAAGACTATCTTGCGGACTATCTCGGAGACACCGTCGCCCTTCATCGGAATGATGCCCTTTATAAATTTTTTGAAGCCTTTCTCACCGCCGCTGTTCTTCTCGTTCTCGCTGACCTCGCGCTCATATTCGCGCAGTGAGCCGCGGTCGCGCTCGCTGAGGTTGACGGCAAAGGTGGAATCTGTCGGCATATCGAAATCGTCGAGTGCCTGCTCTGTCGGGTATTCCGGCTCAGTCGCTTTCGGTATATCCTCGCCGCTCAGATCATCGGGCGGGATAAACTTATACAAATTGTCCTTTTTCGGCTCTGCGGGTTTCTCCGGCTCGGATACCGGCTCCTTTTCTTCGGTCACGGCGCCGCTTTCCTGCCGTGACTCCACCCCGGTTTCATCGTCGCCGCAGTCAAGATATCTGCGCGCGAGATCTTCCATTTCGCTGCGCTGTGCCGCGGGTTCATCGTCCTCAACCGATGTGTAGTGCTCAAACATCTCCCTCATATCGGGCAGCGAAAACTCGCCGTCGTTTCTGTTTTTGTCAGACATACTCTTTCCTCCGATACAGGTTTACTTTATTTTCTCTTCCAGCATCAGGCGTGCAAGGTTAAGCGCCCGCGACGCCGTGACATATCTGTTATATTCACGGTCATTTTCATGACCGGTGACTATCTTTTCGACGACTGTGCGCTCGCCGTCCGTGACCGCCGCAAAGCTCAGTCCGCCGGGCAGAACACCGTCGCCCCCCGGTCCTGCCAGACCGGTTGTGGATATTGCTATATCCGCGCCGCTCACGTGCTTTGCGCCGAGCGCCATCTCGCGCGCCGTCTGTTCGCTGACCGCGCCGTAGGTCTCAAGCGTCTTTGGCGAAACGCCGAGGAGCTTTGTTTTTATATCATTCGAATAGCTGACTATTCCGCACTCGAAAACCTCGGACGCGCCGGGGATATCAGTCAGCCTTTTGGGGATATATCCCGCCGTGCAGGATTCGGCAGTCGCTATCTTTTTGCCCTTTTCTTTGAGCAGAGCGACAACGCGCTCTTCGATGCTGTTCATGTCGGTGCCGTACACGACATCGCCGAGCCTGCTACATATCTCATCAACCACCGGTGCGCACATTCTGTCCGCCTCGTCGGCGGTTTCTGCCTTCGCGGTTATTCTCAGCCGCACCTCGCCGCTTTTTGCATACGGTGCGACGGTCGGATTCTTTGCGTCGAACATATCCTCTATCTCTTCGGCGACCGAGCTCTCGCCCATGCCGATTATATTGACCGTGTGCGAGACTATCGCGCCGTCGGAATATTTTTTCAAAAATCCGCGCACGCTCTCATTGAACATCGGGACGAGCTCGCCGGGAGGGCCGGGCAGGATAATAACGCACTTGCCGTTCTTTTCGAGCGCCGCGCCGGGTGCCGTGCCGTGGTTATTCTCAAACACGGTGCCGCCGACGGGCAGCATCGCCTGCTTGAGGTTGTTCTCGGGCATATTGCCGCCCTTTGATTTGAAATATGAGCGTATGCGCTCCGCCGTGTCTTTGTCCTCCCTGAGTTCAAAACCCATGACCTCACAGCAGACCTCTTTTGTCAGATCGTCGTCCGTGGGACCGAGTCCGCCGGAAGTGATAACAATATCACTGCGACCGAGAGCCGTTTTCAGCTCCTGCGCGAGGCGCTCGGGATTGTCCCCGACGGAGCTGCGGTGCATGACGGATATGCCCATCGCCGCAAGCTCTTTTGAGAGAAACTGCTCGTTGGTATTGAGGATATCGCCGAGCAGAAGCTCGGTTCCGACACAGAGAATTTCACACACTGCCATTGTTACTCACCTTTTGAAAAAGCTTTTATAACCGTAACTTTTGTGCCCTCGACCGCGCGCTTTATGGGCTCGTCCCATTCGGTGCCGCGCTCCGCCTTTTCGACTCCGGCTATTGTCGGATGGGTGCGCGGGTGCTTCGGGGTGAACACCGTGCAGCAGTCCTCATAGGGCTGGATGGATATATCAAATGTCTCAATTTTTCTCGATATCGCGATAACTTCGTCCTTGTCCATACCGATGAGCGGACGGAATACGGGCATCGAGGTCACAGCGTCCGTGCAGGCTATTGCGGGCATGGTCTGGCTCGCGACCTGACCGACGCTCTCGCCTGTTATCAGCGCCTGGCAGCCCTCTTTTATCGCAATCTCCTGCGAGATGCGCATCATCATGCGCCGCATGATAAGAGTGAACACCTCTTCGGGGCAGTTGTCTTTTATAAGCTCCTGAATCTCGGTAAACGGGACAACGAAGAGCATAATGCGTCCGCTGTATTTTGCGACCTGGCGCAGAAGCGAGTGAACTTTCTGCTCGGCGCGCCGGCTCGTATAGGGCGGAGAAGCGAAGTGAATAGCTATCAGCTCCACGCCGCGCTTTGCCATCATCCAGCCTGCAACGGGGCTGTCTATTCCGCCGGAGACGAGCAGAGCCGCCTTTCCCGCAGAGCCCGAGGGCATACCGCCCGCGCCCTTGAGCTGGTTGCCGTGGATAAACGCGCACTTATCGCGCACCTCGACGTTTATTATAACATCGGGGTTATGAACATCTACTTTCAGATGGTGGAATTTCGAGAGTATCTTTCCGCCGACTTCTCTGCATATCGCGGGAGAATTGAGCGGAAACTTCTTGTCCGCGCGCTTTGCCTCGACCTTGAAAGTCGATGCGGCGTTGAGCAGGGGAGCCGTATATTCAACGCAGGTGTTGAGAATAACGTCCATATCCTTTTCGACTGCGGCGGCGCGAGAGAGTCCGGCTATGCCGAAGACCTTGAGAAGTCTTTCGGTCGCTTCGTCGAGATCGGCATCCTCGGGTCCTTCGACTATTATCGTCGACTGCGCGGGGGTGCAGGTGAATTTGCCGAGCGACGCGAGTCTGCGGCGGATATTCGCCATGAGCATATCTTCAAAAGTGCGCCTGTTGAGTCCCTTGAGTGCAAGCTCACCGTTTTTGATGAGAATAACTTCCTTCATGTTGTGATTCCTTTTTTATTTATTTTACTTATTTTTTCTTATTGTTTTCTGCCCCTCGGCAATGCCGTCGATGAGCATATCTATCTCTTCTTTTGTGGTAAAGCGCGAGAAGCTGATTCTAAGCGGGCTCTTCCGCACTTCGTCGCTCAGCCCCATATTTTTGAGCACCGAGCTCTGATGTCCCTTTGAGCAAGCCGAGCCGCTTGAGACATAGACGCCGCGCGAAGAGAGGAAGTTGAGCATCGGCTCGGAGTTTATGCCGAGCACCGAAATATTGGTCACATACGGCAGCGCATCATCGGGCGAGTTTATAACGACTCCGCCGAGAGCCAGAAGTCTGTCCCGCATATAGTCGCGAAGCTCAGTAACTTCTTTGAGCTCAGCCGCAAGATTCGGTAGAGCCGCAGCCGCCGCGCCGAAGCCCGCTATCGCAGGCATGGGCTGAGTGCCGGGGCGCAGTTTTTCTTCCTGCGAGCCGCCGAAAACTATCGGCGACAGGCGCACACCTTTTTTGACATAGAGCGCGCCGACGCCCTTGGGTCCGTGTATCTTGTGGGAGCTGACCGTCATCAGGTCAACGCCCATCGCCGCGGGCTTGAGCGGCAGTTTGCCGAAAGCCTGCACCGCGTCGCAATGAACAAGTGCGGGCGACTTCGCACGCGTTACCGCAGTTCTCGCCGCTTCGACGGGCTGAATAGTGCCCGTCTCGTTGTTGACCGCCATGATGCTCACGAGTATCGTGTCGGGAGTCACGGCTTCAAAAAGCTCGCGCTCGCTGATACGTCCGTTTTTGTCAACGCCGAGGCGTATGACTTCAAAGCCCTCGTTTTCGAGATGCTTGACCGTCTCATCTATACTCGGATGCTCGACGCTCGTTGTCACTATCCGTCTGCCGCGCCGGCGCATGGCATGAGCCGCGCCCTGAACGGCAAGATTGTTGCTCTCCGTTCCGCCGGATGTGAAATACACCTCGTCATCCCGGCAGAAGAGCCTGCGCGCCACATTCGAGCGCGCGTTTTCGAGCATTTCGTCCGCCTCTATCCCTTTTTGATGCAGGGACGATGGGTTGCCCCAAAGCTCTGTTACAGCGGTTTTCATCGCTTCAACAGCTTCACTGCACACGGGGGTCGTGGCGCTGTTGTCAAGATACGCCGTCATAAGAAAAATCACTCCAAACCGCACGATTCCCAATTATACTTATATATTTTATATTATACAACATAATCACCGGACTTGCAATATATTTGAGCGGATTGCGGCGATACTGCGCACGGCAAGTTTTTTCCTGTCTGCGCATAAAACGCCCGCCCGCTACATTATATGATATAAAGTGCAACAAGGACAGCAAATAAAGATTGACAAAAATATGCAATTTGCTATAATTAAACTGCAAATGAAACCCATTACATAAAGGAGAGTTGACATTGACAAAGCGAACAAAATCGTGGGTCGCCCTGCTGCTTTTCATCGCAGTGTTCGGCGCTCTGCTCGTGACCGCAACGTTCACTGACCTCCAGGTCAGCAACATCCTCACGGCAAAGGCGCTCGCCGCCCACACCTACTACACAAACGAGACCGTATACGGCGTTGTGCTCGAGGCCGTCGGCTCGTCGCCCGTCTATCTCATGCTCGCATTCAGCTTCCAGATTCTCTTCTGGCAGGTCATGCGCAAGATGAAAAAGCATCCGTGGAAAGAGATCCTCGCGATACTCCTGCTCGTCGCGGGAACGGCGGCATACTTCGTCATGTTCGACGACGCCGTAAAATATGCGCTCCAGCATATAGGCCCCGAGGCCGAGCTGTTCCGCAAGGCGGCATTCCTCAGGGGAATATCGATGTTCTTCGCGGGTCTTATGACTTTCTTTGCGACCTTCGCCATCAGAAACTATTCCGAGGAATCGGTCAACAAGATGGTTATGTTCGCGGTTGCGGTACTCTGCGTCGCCGCGCTTTCAAACGGTCTTGTCGCCGCTGTCAAAGGCCCCGTCGGCCGTATGCGTTACCGCGCAATGAATTGCGAGGGCGGCCAGTCGATCGGCGGATTTGATAACTTCACCCGCTGGTATGTCGCCAACGGGCAGCACCTCACCAAGGACGAGATGAGAGCACTCTTCGGCACGACCGACGCTCTTAAATCATTCCCGAGCGGACACACCTGCTCCGCCGGCATGGTCTACTGCCTGCTTATGCTCCTCGATGTTTTCAACGTCAAGAGCAAGGGCAAGAGAGCTGTCAGCTGGATCGCCGCCATCACCTACACCGGCATGGTCGCAGTCAGCCGCATAATCGTCGGCGCGCACTTCTTCAGCGACGTCCTCATGGGCGGCACGATAGCCTTCGTAAGCATGATAATCTTCAGAGAGATATTCATCTGCAAAGGCTCGAATGTCAAAGCGATGTTCGGCAAGGAATAAAATCAAGATAGGTAAGCACCCCGCAGACCTGAGTCTGTGGGGTGCTTTTATGGGCAGCAAAAAGCACGGTGCATCTTTTGACACACCGTGCTTTTGTTTTTTTATCAGTCTTCGCTGTTCTGCTTAGCAATGGGCTCGATCCTGCCGTATCTCGAAGCGGAAGCCGCATCGGATCTGGGCGGACGGGAGGGAGCTGCGGGACGGTCGCTGCGCGGGCGGTCATTTCTGCCTCTGCCGCCTCTGTCGCGGTTCTGATATCCGCCGCGTCCGTTTCCGCGGGGCGGTCTGGAACCGCCGTTGAGGGGCTTCACGCCCTCTTCGAGGGTGATAACGACCTTGCGGTCATTCTCGGAGCCTACAGAGTGGGAGGTCACGCCCTCAACATCCTGGAGAGCCGTGTGAATGATGCGTCTCTCATAGGGATTCATGGGATCAAGCACAACATTTCTGCCGTACTTTCTGACCTTTGCTGCGCTCTTCTGAGCGAGTGCGCGCAGGGTTGCCTCGCGCTTCTCGCGGTAGTTGCCGATGTTGAGCGAGACTCTTCTTGACTTGTCCGCGCCCCTGTTGACGACAAGGCGGACGAGATACTGGATAGCGTCGAGTGTCTCTCCCCTGCGGCCGATAGCCGCGCCGTAGTCGCCGTCATATTCGACCGCGATACTGACTTCTTCGTCAGTCTCTTCGATCTTTATCTCTGCGCCCTCAATGCCGAGGCTTGCAAGAATTTTTTCAAGATATTCCTTCGCGCCGGCCTCGGACGGAGCATCGTAGCTCACCTTGACCTTTGCGGGAGTTGTTCCGAGCAGACCGAACATCTTCTTCGTCGGCATCTCGAGAACTTCAATTTCAAAATCCGAATCGGCGGATATGCCGAGCTGCGCGATAGCGTCAGCTTTTGCAAGATCGACTGTTGCGCCGGTTCCGATAGCTTCTTTTAACATCTCTGTTTCCACCACCTGGAAAATTTATTTTTCTTCTTTTTTCTGCGCAAGTGCGCGCTTGAGATTCTCTTCCCTTGAACGACGCTCGACAGTCTCATCGACCATAGCCTTTGCGATCATCTTCTTCGGGCTGTGGGTGAACGAAAGGATAACTGTCTGAATGAGCGCGAAAACGTTCGACGCGATCCAGTAGATACCGATACCGGCGGGGAACTGGAAGGTGAAATAAATCGAGAATAGGGGCATACCGAAAGTCATGCAGCCCATGGTCGGGTTCTTCGCCATTTCGGGGTTGTTCTTGCGCTGCTGGAGCATTGAGAAGAGGCTCGTTGCGAGAGAAGTAAGACCCGAGAGAATGGGGACGACCCAGAGGATTCCGGGTTCTTTTATCGACGGAATCTTGCCCAGCGGTATGCCGAGGAAGGTGAAATTGAAGTTCGCGATGCTGTCGATAACTCCCGCACCGATACCCTTTGAGAGGGCGAGGGGTCTTATGGTGTCAATATGGTTGATAACAAAAAGCTCGATGGTGCGCAGGTCTGTCTTTGCGTTGTAACCGGGGAGCGTTTTTGCTATTTCTGTCAGCGAATTGATTGTTGTCTCATCGATCGCGAGCGCCCACTTGAGAGGGTGATAGATAACGCCGATAAGACCGAAGATGATGATGAACTGGATGGCGAGCGGCAGGCAGCCCATATTCATGGGATTGTGTCCTTCGCGTTGGTAGAGAGCCTGAGTCTCTTCCTGAATCTTTTTCTGATCGCCCTTGTATTTGGCGTTTATTCTGCGGATCTTGGGCTGAAGGCGCTGCGTCTTGACGGTACCCTTAGTCTGGTAGATAGAAGTGGGAATCATAAGAAGTCTTGCGAAGAGGGTGAAGAGGATGAGTGCAAGACCGTAATTGTCAACGGCTTCGAATATGAACCTGAGAACATATCCGAACGGGATACCCAGTATTTCATAAATGGCGTCCATTATTGTGAGTCCTCCGGTTGGATTTTTTGTCCCTCTTGGGAGGGACGGGATCATAACCGCCGGGGAATAGGATATTGCAGCGAAGAAGTCTGGCAACAGTCAGCAGAGAGCCTTTGAACGCTCCGTGTATTTCGAGAGCCTCTATCGCATACTGAGAGCAGGTCGGATAGTACCTGCACATATCTGGCAGCTGCGGTGAGATATGCTTTCTGTAAAACTGAATAAGTTTTATCAGTATGTCCTTCATTTTCACTTCACAACTTTCACTCCTGCAGATATACCGATAACACCCAAGGCTCCCAGCTGTTTGCGCATTGACCGCTCGATGTCGGTGCTCTTGCGGGAGACCGTCTTATGACGGGCGACAAATACAATGTCCCATCCCCCGCAGCACTCGCCTTCGAGCTGCCGGAAAGCCGCGCGAATTATCCGGCGGCACCGGTTGCGCTCCACCGCATTTCCGAGCTTTTTGCCGGTGGTTATCCCGATGCGCATGACACCGTAACGGTTCCTGAGCGCATATGTGACAAGCACCGGGTCAGCGGCTGATTTGCCGCGCCCGTAAGTCCTGCGAAAATCGCTGTTAAGCTTGAGCGTCTGATATTCTGCCAAAGCAATCAATCCATCCGTGGCAATAATCCGCTCGACCTGTTAAAAGACCGTTAAAAAGGTAAATCAATAGGTGAGCTGCTTTCTTCCCTTCGCTCTGCGGCGGGAAAGAACCTTGCGTCCGTTTCTGTCGGACATTCTCTTGCGGAAGCCGTGCTCCTTCTTACGGTGCAGCTTCTTGGGCTGGTAAGTTCTTTTCATTTGCGGTAACCTCCGTTTCACAGGATATTAGTCACCGGCGGGCGCTTTGGTGGCACTCGTACCGCCGTGATCTTATGTGCAGATATGGGTATAACGCTTTCGCCTACCCTTGCAAGCTACTATTATATATCATACTTCACATCAATGTCAATCATTTTTTTGCGTCCTTGTGCAAACTGCTTGTTGAAAAAAAGGGGGTTTTATGATATACTCTATCCTATTATAAAGTATTATGATGGGGGAAGTTCACTAATGGATTCATTCAACGAGCTGTGGCAGGTAGTCTCCGACTATCTCAGGCAGACAAACTCCGAATCTATCTACAACGTCTGGTTCAGCGAGCTTGAGCCGATAAGCTTCGACGGCAGCCGCGCCGTGCTCATGACAACGGCGGAATTCAAGCGCCGCATCCTCGCGCAGAAGTTCGGCGGCACGCTTCACAGCGCATTTTTGAACGCGCTCGGGCTCGATGTCGATGTCGAGTTCATAGCGCCGGGCGAGGGATATTCGCAGTCTGACTCCTCGGGCTCTGCGGCGGGCTCGTCGGAGATAGACGGCAGCACACGCGCCTCGAACTATTTTGAAAATACATTCGACACATTCGTTGTCGGCGCGTCAAACAAGTTCGCCCATGCGGCGGCGCAGGCGGTCGCGGCGAACCCCGGCAAGGCGTATAACCCGCTGTTCATCTACGGCAACTCGGGACTCGGCAAGACGCACCTGCTCAACGCCATATGCCACGAGATAAAAAGAAACGACCCGTCGATGAAGATAGTCCTCACCGACGGCGAGGAATTCACCAACGAGTTTATCGAAGCGCTCAACCACCGCACAACAACGGAATTCCAGAACAAATACCGCAAAGTCGACGTTCTTCTGATGGACGACGTTCAGTTCATCGCGAGCAAGGAGCGCACGCAGGAGGAATTCTTCCATACCTTCAACGCCCTGACGCAGGACGGCAAGCAGATCGTTCTGTCATCCGACCGCCCGCCGAAGGACATGCCCCAGCTTGAGGACAGAATGCGCACCCGCTTTGAGTGGGGTCTGCTCGCGGACGTTCAGCCGCCGGATCTCGAGACCCGTATGCTCATAGTCAAGCGCAAGGCGGACGCGCTTAACTTCGATATCAGCGACGATGTCGTTGAATACATAGCGCAGAAGCTCAAGAACAACATCCGCCAGCTCGAAAGCGCGGTCAAGAAAATGCAGGCTTATGTCCAGATACAGGGCGCGCATGTCAACACCGCCACCGCTCAGCAGGCGATAAGGGATATTCTCAGCGACAACAAGCCTATTCCCGTCGTTGTGGACAAGATAATAACCGAGGTCGCGCGCACCTACGGCGCAAATCCCGAGGATCTGCGCTCGAAGAAGAAGGACGCACAGACTTCGAAATACCGCCAGATATCGATGTACATCGTGCGCGAGGTCACGGGACTTTCCGCCAAGGCTATCGGCGCGGAGTTCGGCGGAAGGCACTATTCGACGGTGCTCTACGCCCTTGACGAGATAAAGAAAGAGAGCGACACCGACTCGGCGCTCAGAACAACTATCAACGATATCATAAAGAACGTGCAGGAGAGCTAATTTTTCTAACAGACTGACGCACCGCGGGGAGGGATAGATGGTGCGCGATATTATTATAGCATCGTCATCCGACAAGGTGCGCGCGCAGCTGCGCGGCTTCGTTGCGGAAATGGGAATAATGGGCGTCATCGAGTGCCGCTCTGCTTCGCAGACCCTCGATTTCACTCAGCGCCTCCCCTCAGCTATAATAATTTGCCACCGCCTGACCGACATGGCGCCCGCCGCCATGCTCCGTCTGCTCCCGCCGGGCGCCGATATGATATTGCTTATATCATCCGCCCAGTCCCCGATGTTTGGTATGAGCAACGTGCAGTGCATGACCCTGCCGCTCTCACGTCCTGAATTTCGCAGCGCAATAGAAAAGCTGCTCCGCTCCTCGTCCGAGTCGCGCATACGCTCGGGCGGTCAGCGCAACACGGCGGATCAGGAGATAATCGACAAGGCAAAACATTTATATATGAAAGTAAACGGTGTGTCTGAAGAGGACGCATACGCATATATTAGAAGAAGGAGCATGAATGAGAGCAGTTCTATAACCGCCACCGCGCGGCATCTGCTCAGCGAGCTCGCTAATATATAAATGAAAAGGGTCTTGTGAATGAAATTCGCCAAAATGCAGGGCACGGGCAACGACTACATATATGTCAACTGTTTTGATGAATCGATCGACGACCCTCCCGCCGCGGCGAAATTTTTGAGCGACCGCCATTTCGGTATCGGCTCAGACGGGCTTGTGCTGATTTTGCCGTCCGACAGGGCGGATTTCAAAATGGATATCTACAATTCCGACGGGTCACGGGCAAAGATGTGCGGCAACGCCGCGCGCTGCGTCGCAAAATATGTCTGCGACAGCAAAATGACCGACAAAGATATGATATCTTTGGAGACTCTCAGCGGAATAAAATACATTAATATATATAAGACGGACGGAAAGGTCACTTCGGCGCAGGTGAACATGGGGTCACCGATGCTGAAAAGCAGGGATATTCCCGCGCTTATTGAATCGGACACCGTGATTTCCCGGCCGCTCGAAGTCGGCGGAAAAGTTTATTCCGTCACCTGCCTTTCGATGGGCAACCCGCACTGCGTGGTTTTCTCTGAAAATATTGATTCTATAAATATTCAAAAAATCGGCGCCGAATTTGAAAATCACCCGGCGTTTCCGGACAGGATAAATACGGAATTCGTTCAGCCGATTTCGGCTTCACGCATCAAAATGCGCGTTTGGGAGCGCGGCGCGGGCGAAACTCTCTCCTGTGGCACAGGCGCGTGCGCGGCGGCAGTCGCCTGCATATTGAACGGCTACTGCAAGCGCAATACAGATATCAAAATCTCGCTTCGCGGCGGCGAGCTCTCGGTAAAATGGAGCGCCGATGGAAATGTGTACCTGACCGGTTCGGCACAGACCGTCTTTACAGGCGAAATTGCCTACGGCGGAGGCGCAAGATGAAAATAAACGAAAACTTTTCGCTTCTCCGCAGCAACTATCTTTTTTCGACGATGAGCCGAAAAATTAAAGATTACAAAATCGCTCACCCCGAGGCGGATATAATCGACCTCGGCATCGGCGATGTCTCGCGTCCCCTGCCCGAGGAGTGCATAAAAGCCATGCACTCGGCAGTAAACGAAATGGCGGACGCCGCCACATTCAGGGGCTACCCGCCCGAGCAGGGATATGATTTTCTTATCGACAAGATATTGAAATATGATTTCGCCGCGCGCGGAATAACGCTCGAAAGAGATGAGATTTTTATAAGCGACGGCGCAAAGAGCGACACCGGCAGTATCGGCGACATATTTTCGCCCGAGTGCAAAGTCGCCGTCTGCGACCCCGTCTACCCGGTCTATATAGACACAAATATCATGGCTGGCAGGGGCGGCAAGCCGCTCGAAAACGGCAGATTTTCAAATATTGCTTATCTCGATTGCACCGCAGAGAACGGATTTATCCCTCCCCTGCCGGAGCAAAATGTCGATATAATATATCTCTGCTCCCCCAACAATCCCACGGGAACGGCGATGAATAAAGAGCAGCTCCAACAGTGGGTCGACTGGGCTAATGAGCACGGCAGCGTCATTCTCTTCGACGCCGCATATGAGGCGTTTATCACAGAGAGCAACATTCCGCACAGCATTTTCGAGCTTGACGGCGCAAAAGAATGCGCCATTGAGTTCAGGAGTTTTTCAAAAACCGCGGGCTTTACAGGCGTTCGCTGCGCATATACGATTATACCGCGCGAGCTTTCACGCGGCGGAGTCAGCCTCAACGCGCTGTGGGCGCGCAGGCAGGCGACGCGGTTCAACGGCGTGTCATATATAACCCAGCGCGCCGCCGAAGCCGTCTATTCCGACGAGGGCAGGCGGCAGATAAAAGAAAATATAAACTGCTATCTCGGCAACGCAAAGAAGATAACGGACGGACTCGAAAGTATTAATATCCGCTGTTTCGGCGGCAGGAATTCGCCGTATATCTGGTTTGAAGTGCCGAACGGGCTGACCTCATGGCAGATGTTCGACAGGCTTCTGAACACCGTTCAGGTGGTCGGCACACCGGGCTCGGGCTTCGGCACGATGGGCGAGGGATATTTTCGCCTGACCGCGTTCGCAGGGCCAAAGCGCACGCTCGAAGCAGTTGAAAGAATAAAAAACGGTCTGATATAAGACCACACGGAGGATAAAAATGGGCATTTTTTCAAGAATAAACAAGGGACTCAAAAAGACCCGCGAGAATATGTCGGGAGCCATCGACTCGATGCTCCACGGCAAAACTGAAATTGACGACGAATTTTATGACGAGCTCGAAGAGATACTCGTCATGGGCGATGTCGGCTGCATGACCGCATCGGAGATAGTCGAGAAGCTGCGCGAGCGCGTTATGAAAAAGCATCTGCGCAAGCCTGAAGCCGTCAAGAACGAGATAAAAGAGATAGTCGCCGAGATGCTTGAGGGCGGCGAGGAAATGAGCCTTATCACTCTCCCCTCCGTCATTCTCGTCATCGGCGTCAACGGCGTGGGCAAGACCACTTCCATAGGCAAGCTCGCCGCAATGTACAAAAACGAGGGCAAAAAAGTTATCCTCGCCGCGGCGGACACTTTCAGAGCCGCTGCAATCGAGCAGCTTGAAGAGTGGGCTGACCGTGCGGGAGTCGAGATAGTCAAGCACCGCGAGGGCGCAGACCCGGCAGCTGTTATATACGACACAATTCAGGCGGGCAAGGCAAGAAACGCCGACATAATCATCTGTGACACCGCCGGCAGACTGCACAACAAGAAGAACCTCATGGAGGAGCTGGCGAAGATATACCGCGTCATCGACCGCGAGCTGCCCTACAGCGACCGCGAGAGCCTGCTCGTGCTTGACGCGACTACAGGACAGAACGCAGTCAATCAGGCAAAAGAATTCAAGAATGTTGCAGAGATCACCGGCATCATTTTAACGAAGCTTGACGGCACCGCAAAGGGCGGCGTTGTATTAAACATCAAAAATGAGCTCGGCGTACCCGTCAAGTTCATCGGCGTCGGCGAAAAGGTGGACGACCTCCGCCCGTTCAACGCCCGCGCATTCGCCGAGGGTCTGTTTGACGCAGAGCCGATTGAAGACGAAGAAGAGGAAAAAGAGGACGAATAATGGATTTTCTCATAGCTACACATAACATGAAAAAACGCGCCGAGCTTGAGCGCATATTGAAACCCATCGGCGTGCGCGTTCTGCTCGCGGAAGAGGCGGGAGTCGAGCTTACCGATGTTGAGGAGACGGGCGTCACCTTTGAAGAGAACGCATTCTTAAAAGCCGACAGCGGCTGCAAAGAGAGCGGTATGCCCTGCATCGCCGACGACTCGGGACTTGCCGTTGACGCGCTCGACGGCGCGCCGGGAGTGTATTCCGCAAGATACGCGGGCGAGCACGGAAACGACGAGAAGAACAACGAGCTTCTGCTCAAGAATCTGTCCGATATTCCTATGGACAAGCGCACCGCGCGGTTCGTTTCGACCGTCTGCTGCTGTTTCCCGGACGGCAGGCACATGACCGTGCGCGGCGAGTGCGAGGGCAAGATTGCCTTTGAGCCCGCAGGCGAGGGCGGCTTCGGCTACGATCCGCTGTTTTTGCCCGACGAGTTCCCCGGCAAAACGATGGCGCAGCTAACCGCAGAAGAAAAAGACAGCATCAGCCACAGAGGCAAGGCATTAAGACTCCTTGCAAAAAAACTGGAGGAAATTATATGACAAGCAAAGAGAGAGCCGCGCTTCGCGCGCAGGCAAATTCGCTCGAGCCGCTTTTTCAGGTCGGCAAGGGCGGCGTCAATGACGCACTGATAGCCCAGACGCTCGACGCATTCCGCTCCCGCGAACTGCTCAAGCTCAAGGTACTGCTCGAGACAGCACCCAAGCCCCCGCGCGAAATTGCCGAGGAGATTGCGGCAAAGACGCAGTCCGAGGTCGTTCAGGTCGTCGGTGGCAGTCTGATATTCTTCAAGGAGAATCCGGAACTGCACGAGCCCAAGGATAAAAAGAAAAAGATAACCGGTACGAAGAATCCGAACCGCCCATCCGTGCGCAAAAAGATACACGAAAAAAAGCTCGCCGAAGAGCGAAAGACCGCCGCTCGCCGCAAGGCGGAGCGCAACTTCAGACGCAGCCGCGATATATAACAGCAAATTTTAAGTCAACCGGTTCAAAAGCAGGCGCATTTTCGCCTGCTTTTTTGTGCATCGGGACAAATCGGGAATTTTTTGTAAAAGCCTATTGACAGCGTAGGTATAAGAGACTATAATACGCTCATAGATACTGAACAGGGAGGAAGCATCATGAAAAAGTTTGACAGCAACATTATGATGATGGAAATGTGCATGTTCTCCATGCGCATGTGCATGTGCATGCCTTTTTCCGACGAGCTTCCGTCAAACGAATAAATCTGATATATGCAGAGATTCGGGGAGCTTCGTGAGGAGTTTCCCGTTTTTTATTTGCATTGAGGAGGAAGAAAAGTGCAGTATCTGAAATTATTCTCGCCCTTTGATATAAGGCATTGGCGAATGTGCCGCAAGGCGCATGATTAAAAAGTCCGTTTCAACCCAATACCTTATAAATTAAAATACAAAGGAGATAATCAACATGAAAAAGACAATATCGATCATTCTCGCAGCGGTCCTCGCGCTGGGCTGCATCTTCGGCTTCGCCGCCTGCTCTTCGGGCAGCAAGGGCATCACCATTGCCGTTCCCAACGACGCGACCAACGAAGCCCGTGCGCTCCTTCTTCTTCAGGAGCAGGGCATCATCAAGCTCAAAGACGGCGTCGGCATCACCGCAACCGTAAGAGACATTGAGGACAACCCCAAGAACATCACCTTCAAAGAGGTTGAAGCCGCTCAGCTCCCCAACGTTCTCAAGGATGTTGACTATGCTGTTATCAACTCGAACTACGCTATCTCCGCGGGTCTTAACCCCGTAAAGGACAATCTCGCTATCGAGGGCTCCTCGAGCGCATATTCGAACATCCTCGCCGCCAAGAAGGGCAACGAGAATTCCGACAAGATAAAGGCTCTTTCCGCCGCTCTCCAGAGCAAGAAGGTCGCCGATTTCATCGCCTCCAAGTATGACGGCGCAGTTATCAGCGTTGTTTCGAACCCCGGTGACGGCTACGATCCCTCCGTCAACTACGACGCACTCAAGGGTCAGACCATAACCGTCGCCGCATCTCCCACACCGCACGCCGAGATCCTCACCGTTGCCAAGGAGATCCTTGCCGCTAAGGGCGTCACCCTTGACATCAAAGAGTTCGAAGATTATGTCCAGCCCAACAATGTTGTTGAGTCCGGCGAGATCGACGCAAACTACTTCCAGCACGAGCCCTACCTCGACGATTTCAACAAGCAGAACAACACGAACATCGTCACCGTTTGCTATGTCCATGTCGAGCCCATGGCTCTCTACGGCGGCAAGCAGACCACTCTTGACGCAGTGAAGTAAATGTTATAAAATATAATGCCGGGCTAAGTTGCTCTTAATCGGGCTGCTTGCCGGCATTATCTTTTTATCCAGAAGTTCGGAGGCATAAAATGATCGAGATTAAAAATCTGTCAAAAACTTTCAAGACCGCCGACGGCTCGCTCGACGCGCTCAAGAATGTTTCTCTGACGATAAACGACGGCGATATTTACGGAGTCATCGGCATGAGCGGCGCGGGCAAGAGCACGCTCGTGCGGTGCATAAATATGCTCGAACGCCCGACCGAGGGGCAGATACTCATCGACGGAGTGGACATGGGCGCGCTTTCGAGCAAGCAGCTCAGAGACGCCCGCCGCAATATAACCATGATATTCCAGGGCTTCAACCTGCTCATGCAGCGCAACTGCCTGAAAAACATCTGCTTTCCGCTCGAGCTTGAGGGCATGAAGAAAGAGGACGCGAAGAAACGCGCGCTCGAACTGCTCGAGATAGTCGGTCTGCCCGACAAAGCGAAGGCTTACCCCGCTCAGCTCTCCGGCGGTCAGCAGCAAAGAATCGCGATAGCCCGCGCACTCGCTACAAATCCGAAAGTTCTGCTCTGCGACGAGGCGACAAGCGCGCTCGACCCGAACACCACACATTCGATCCTCAACCTCATAAGAGACATAAACAAAAAGCTCGGCATAACGGTTATTATAATAACCCACCAGATGAGCGTTGTCGAAGAGACCTGCAACCGCGTCGCCATTCTCGACAACGGCACGGTCGTTGAACAGGGCGAAGTCAGCACGGTTTTTGCCCATCCGCAGTCGGCGGCAGCAAAACGCCTCGTGTTCCCCGACGCTTCGGATGAGATTTTTGCTCCCGCTTCGGACGAGCACAGGATAAGAGTCGTCTTCAACGGCGCGTTCGCGACCAACACCCCGCTGATAACCAAGATGGCTATAGACGAGGGAATCGCGGCGAATATTTTAGCTGCCTCCACGCGCTGCATCGGCGACAAGGTCTACGGCAACATGCTCCTCGGCATCCCCGGAGGGGACAACGAGCTTGAACGCGCGTCGAAATATCTGCAGAGTATGCCGGATATTCTTGTTGAGGAGGTTTAAAAGATGTTTGACAATGCATTCACTTCCGAGGCGCTGACGGAAGCCCTCGATATATTAAAAAATGATTTCCCGCTGGCTATCTGGGAGACGATATATGTCACCCTGCTCTCCACGCTCTTCGCGATAATTATCGGCCTGCCGCTCGGCGTGCTGCTCGTCGCGGGCGAAAAGGGCGGCGTTCTCCCCCTGCCGAAGGCTCTGATGAAGGTTCTCAATGTTATTATAAATCTTCTGCGTTCGGTGCCGTTTTTAATTCTGATGATTCTCGTCTTCCCACTGACCCGTCTTATCGTCGGCACGGCGGTCGGCACAGTCGCCTCGATAGTCCCGCTCGTCATCGCGTCGTTCCCGTTTGTGGCGCGCCTTGTTGAAAGCAGCCTGCGTGAGGTCAACCCGAATATAATTGAAGCCGCGCAGAGCATGGGTGCGTCGCCCATGCAGATAATCGTCAAAGTCATGATTCCCGAGAGCGTGCCCTCGCTGCTCTCGAACTTCACGATAGCGATAACCACCATCCTCGGCTACTCCGCAATGAGCGGAATAATCGGCGGCGGCGGACTCGGTAAGATTGCCATAAACTACGGCTACTACCGCTACAAATATCTCGTCATGATCTTTGCGGTTATCCTGCTCATAGCGCTCGTTCAGATTTTCCAGAGTGTCGGCACCCACCTTGCAACAAAGACAGACAAGAGACTCAAGAAATAATCAAAACCAACAGCCTCGGCAGATTTTGCCGGGGCTGTATTTTTTAACAAAAAGCGCGGGCGCATTTTTCGCTGCACCCGCGTTTTCGTTAGAAAGGTGATGTATCAATTAAAGGGGTTGTAGTAGAATGATCTGTTGTCCTGCTGAGTCGTCTGCTCCTGCTGCTGTTGGGAGGAAGAGGAAGTGGTGTTTCCGGTATCCTCGACGAGCTTTACCTTGACATTGAATTCCTTTGTCTGATAGTTGCTCGATATCCTGCACAGGGTCAGGGTCAGCGTATCGCCGACCTTGGAGTTTTCAATCGCTTCGAGCAGAACTTCCGAAGTGCTCAGCTCCTTGCCGTTGACCGCAGTTATGAGATCGCCGACCTGGGCGCTGCTGTTTGCAAGGTCGCTGTCCGCGTTGATGTCCGCGATTATGAGCGAGCCCGCCGGCAGACCCTTTATCTGCACTATCATGTTATACTGCTGGTTCGATGTGTTTGAGAAGTAACTGATGCCGAGCTTCGGGCGGTTCGGCACTCTGCCGTAAGCGATAAGGTCGTCGATTATCTCTTTTGCGGACGAGATCGGGATAGCGAAGCCCATGAGCTCATAGCTGCTGTCGCTGATTTTAAGCGAGTTTATTCCGACCACCTGGCCGTATTCATTTATCAGCGCGCCGCCGGAGTTGCCGGGGCTGATAGCAGCCGTGTGCTGGATGCACTCCATGGAATAGCCTATCTGGCTGCTGACCGTTCTCGAAATTGCGGAGACCATGCCGTTCGTGAACGAGCCGAAGAACTCGGTGCCGCCGGGGTTGCCTATTGCATAGACTGTCTCGCCGACCGAAAGCTTCGTTGAATCGCCGAACTCTGCGGCAGTGAAGCCCGTAGCCTTTATTTTCAGCACGCCGATATCGGTGCGCGAATCGTAACCGACTATCTCGGCGTCATACTGAGTGCCGTCATGCAGCTGAACGACGGCTTTGACGCCCTCGCCGCTGATAACATGGGCGCAGGTGATTATATAGGTATAAGTGTGATCTTTATTTTCGCCCATGACTATGCCGGAGCCTTCGCCGGAAGCTGAGCTTGACGACTGGCTGTATACGACTATGCCGACATTGCTCGGCGAAACTTTTTCATATATCTGAGCCGAGGTGAGCACGCCGTTGCCCTTTGAAGTCGTTGTCGCCTTCGGGGTCTCGGCAATGTTCAGCTGAGCGTCGCCCTCGGAAGTGCCGGTCACAGAAGTGCCGCCGGAGCTGCTGTTATTATTTCTCTTTGCGAGCACGGTGACGGTCGCGGAGACCGCGATAACAACTGCGAGGATCGCGGCGAAAACCGCAACGCCTTTCTTCTTCGCGCTCATCTTTTTCTTCTTTTTCTCGGGCTGAGGCGGCGTGTAGCTGCCGGAATTATATGAATTCTGGCTGTTATAGCTGCCCTCCTCGGGCTGCTGCGGAGCGGAATAAATCTGATCCGGCTCAAGCGGTGCAGACTGCTGTGCGGTGTCTGCCGAGTTGTCTTCGGGCGGCGTCTCGCCGGAGCTGCCGAAGTTGTTCACATAATCATCATTGTACATAAACTGAGTTTACCTCCATCCATTGCCTTCGGGATATCCTTCATCTTTTGACACTATTATGGACTTTCAATATTACGATTTCTTGAACGTCGGGTAAATAACCTTTGGATTTTTATTCAACTTTTTTCCGCAAAAATTCATCTCAGCGGAAGCCAGAACACGAACTGCGTATATTCGCCCGGCTCGCTGTTGACGGTTATCTGACCGCCGTGCATATCGATTATGGTCTTGACTATATACAGTCCGAGACCCGCTCCCTTGACATCGTAGCTGCGCGATTTGTCCGTTTTATAGAAGCGCTCAAAGACTTTGCCCGCCTCTTCGTGCGAGATTCCCTTGCCGCTGTTCTTGACGGAGAATATCATCTTTTCGCTGTCCGACTTTATCGCGACTTCGATATAGCCGCCCTCGTTCGTGAACTTCACGGCGTTGTCGATAAGATTATATACGACCTGATTTATCATATCCTCGTCGGCGCAGATGTTGAGCGGCTCGATCTTGTCAAGTCCGCGTATCTCTATCTTCTTTTCATCTATCGCGCGCTCGAAGCCGAGCATCGTTTTGAAGGTCATTGCCGAAATGTCGAACTCCTTGGGCTGGATTTTTAACTGACCCGCCTCTATCTTCGACATATTGAGCATACCCGTGACAAGGCGAGAAAGGCGCTTGACCTCGTCGGAGACTATTCTGAGATAATATGTGCTCTTCGACGAATCTATCGTGCCGTCGAGTATTCCGTCTATAAATCCGCCGATAGTGGTCATCGGGGTCTTTAACTCATGCGAGACATTCGCGACGAAATTGCGTCTCGAAGTCTCGATAGCCGAAAGCGCGTTCGCCATGGAGTTGAACGCCGTCACAAGCTCCGCGACCTCGTCCTCGTCGCCGCCCAGCACTTTATGATAGGGCACCGAGATTCGGTTGCTGAAATCGCCCTTTGCATACTGCTTTGCCGCCGCCGACATCTCGCGCAGGGGCTTTGTCATCTGATAGGTCGTAACATATGTTGCAACAAACGCTATCGCGAGCGCAAGAAGTGCCGAGAACAGGAACATCTTGAGCATCGCCCTGACAGGCTCGTGCAGCGAATCCGTATCCTGCGCGGCGATAACCGCGCCGCAAAGCTTGCCGGATGCCACTATCGGCTCAACGCTTATAAAATGCGAGCTCTTGTACATTCCGCCGAGCGTTCCCGTCTCGGTATATCCGCCGCCGTTGAGCTTATCCAAAGCCGCCCTTGGGACGGAATATTTGCTGTGGACTATGCACTCGCCCATGTACATCACGAGATTGGACTGCCATATATCCTTACAGCAGATTATCTTGCCGTCGGTGTCGCATATATAGATGTCCGCATCTATCGCCTGCGAGAGCTGGGCGGTCGAAACGCTCATGAGCAGAGTAGAATTCTTGTTGCTCTCTTCAAGCGAGTAGCCTTTTTGAATAAGCGCCGCGGCAGTCTGCGAGACGGTCTGCGCGTTCTGCTTTAAAAGCGCCGTCTTCTCTTCGGACTGGTAGCGCGCGATGAATATCAACAGCGACGAGCCGAGAATGGTGAAGCCGATAAACAGTATCAGCACCGTCACATAAAAGTAACGGTGAAACAGACCCGAGCGTTTTGTTCTCGAGCCTGCGTTCTTTACATCTTTTATTTCAAACTTTTTGCGTGCTTTTTTCATGCACATCAATCCTTGGTCTCAAACTTGTAGCCTACGCTCCAGACGGTCTTGAGCTCCCACTTGTCGGACACGCCCTCGAGCTTCTCTCTGAGCCTCTTGACATGGACATCGACCGTTCTCGAATCGCCGTAATAGTCGAAGCCCCAGACTTCGTCGAGCAGCTGATCGCGGGTAAACACCCTGTTCGGGTTGCTGGCAAGGTGATAGATAAGCTCCAGCTCTTTGGGCGGAGTGTCGATGCGCTTGCCGTCGACCCAGAGCTCGTAGTTCGTCAGGTTTATCTTGAGCTTGTCGTATTCGACCTGCTTTATATCCGCCGTCGGAGCGCCCGCGCTGCGTCTGAGGACGGCCTTGACGCGCGCCACAACTTCCTTTGCATCGAAGGGCTTGACGACATAGTCGTCCGCGCCGAGCTCGAGGCCGAGGACTTTGTCAAAAGTCTCGCCCTTTGCGGTGAGCATGATTATCGGCTTGTCCGAGAATTTTCTGATCTCGCGGCAGACCTGCCAGCCGTCGAGACGGGGCAGCATGATATCAAGCAGCATCAGATCCGGCTGAATCTCGCCGAAGCTCTTCACGGCGCTCTCGCCGTCGTTTACTATGCTGACTGTGTAACCCTCTTTTTCAAGATAGAGGCGCAGCAGTTCGCAGATATTAACGTCGTCGTCAACGACAAGTATTTTTTCGTTAGCCATAAGTACCTCTCCTTTGTTTTAAACGAACCCATTGTAATTATTATAGACCATTCGCAAAAGTTTGTGTGAATGGCGGAATAACATTTTGTTACAAAATTTCGTATATTTACCTGTGCAGATCCTCGCCCATGCTCACGAGCTTATGCTCGATGGAGTCGACGAGCGCTATCCAGCTCGCATTGATAACGTCCTGCGACACGCCGACAGTTGTCCAGATATCCTCACCGTCGGACGAAGTTATAAGAACGCGGACGCTCGCCGCCGTAGCATCTTTCGGCTCCATGACGCGAACCTTGTAGTCGATGAGCCTCAATTTTCTAAGGCACGGGTAGAACACCTCGAGTGCTTCACGCAGAGCGCGGTCGAGCGCGTTGACGGGACCGTCGCCGTCCGACGCCGCTATCCTGACTCTGCCGTCGACGCTGAGCTTTATCGTTGCCGTCGCGCTGTGGTCATTGTCATAGGGCAGCTCGTCGAGCACCTTGTAGCTGATAAGATTGAAGAACGGCTTGTATTTTTTAACGAGACGGTGAACTATCAGCTCAAACGAAGAATCCGCGCCCTCATACTGATAGCCTTCGTATTCTTTTTGCTTCAGGATATCGAGCAGCTCCGCGACCTGCGGCGAATCCTTGTCAAAATCGGGATAGAGCTTCTGTATCTTCTTGAGCACCGCCGCCTTGCCGGTCACTTCAGAAAGCAGGAAGCGCCTGCGGTTGCCGACGGATTCGGGGTCGATATGCTCGAACGATTCGCTGAATTTCAAAACGCCGTCGGCGTGCATTCCAGCTTTATGAGCAAATGCGCTGCGCCCGACGAACGGCACATCCCTGTGCAAAGTTACATTGGCTATCGACGCTATTTTTATCGCCGAAGAAGTCAGATTTTTGAGATTCTCCTGCGGAATGCACTCATAGTCGGACTTTATCTGCAAATTCGGGATTATCGAAGTGAGCTTCGCGTTTCCGCAGCGCTCGCCGAAGCCGATAAATGTGCCCTGCACCTGCTTCGCGCCCGCTCTTACCGCCATGAGTGCGCCCGCGCACGCCATGTCGGAGTCGTTGTGGGTGTGGATTCCTATATCTGTACCCGGAAAGGCTTTTACAACCTCGCCGGTGATTTTTTCAATATAATCGGGGAACGAGCCGCCGTTCGTGTCGCACAGAGCAAGGCAGTCCGCACCGCCGCGCAGAGCCGCGCGCAGGCTTTCGAGCGCGTAGCCGTCATTGTCCGACATACCGTCGAAGAAATGCTCGGCATCGAAAACGACATATTTGCCGTGACTTTTGAAAAAGCGGCAGGTCTCCTCTATCATAGACAGATTTTCTTCGAGGCTCGTCTGCAAAACGCCCTCGACCTGGATTTTTCTGCTCTTGCCGACTATTGACACACACGGGGTTCCCGCCTTGAGCAGAGCGGCACACGCCGCGTCCTCTTCGACTCTCTCGCCCTTTCTCCGCGTTGAGCCGAATGCGCACAGGCGGGAATTTTTGAGCCACAGCCTGCTCGCCCGCTCGAAAAACTCAAGCTCGCGCGGATTGGAGGTAGGGTTGCCCGCCTCGATTATCGGTATGCCGAGATCGTCCAGCACACGGACTATCTCCAGCCTGTCGTTGACGGAAAAGGATATTCCCTCACCCTGAGCGCCGTCGCGCAGGGTCGAATCGAGCAATTCGATTTTTTTCAACTCTCTCCCTCCCGTGTCAGTCGTTTATGACCGTGTCGCCGCTCTCAAGAGCGGTTATGCCCGAGCGCGAAAGCTCGGCTATTCCGTGGACGCTCATGTCCGCGATAAACGCGTCTATTCGCTCCGGCTCGCCCGTCAGCTCCGCCGTTAGCATCGTGTGACCGATGTCCTTGACCCTCGCGCCGTAGGCTATGACGGTCTTTAGGACCTGCGGTCTGTCTTTGTTGAGGCAGTGGACTTTTATCAGCAGAAGTTCGCTCGAAACGAGCTTCCCCTCTTCGAGATGCGCCACTTTTATGACATCCTCGAGCTTCAACAGCTGAGCCTCGACCTGTTTTACCTGCTCCGGCTCAACCTCGGAGACAACCGTCATTCGCGAGAACTCGGGATGCTCGGTCTCGGAGACCGTGAGGCTTCGTATATTATATCCGCGGCGCGCAAAAAGTCCCGCCACTCTGAGCAGAACGCCCGAGCGGTTTCGGACAAGCGCCGAAACGGTCAGCTTCTGAGTCATAATAATTTCTCCTTATTTGTAGATAGCCGTCGTGATATCGCCGCCCGGAGGTATCATCGGGAGCACCGCGCAGTCTGGGTCGATGCGGCAGTCTATAACTACGGGCTTGTCCATCGAGAGCGCCTTTTTGAAAACGCGCTTCGCCTGCGACGGATTCTTTATTCTCATGCCCTTGACGCCGAACGCCTTTGCGACGGCGGCTATATCCGTACCGCGACCCGGCTGAGTCGCGGAAAAGCGACCGTCATAGAAAACCTTCTGCCACTGGCGCACCATGCCGAGCACGCCGTTGTTCATCACGACAACAACAACTGGGATATTATATCTGCTGAGCGTTGCAAGCTCGCTCAGGCTCATATGGAATCCGCCGTCCCCTGTTATCAGAACGGTCTTTCGCTCCGGCACGCCGAGAGCCGCGCCTATCGCCGCACCCATGCCAAAACCCATCGCGCCCAGTCCGCCCGAGGTTATCAGCGAACGCGGGCGTTCAAAATCATAGTACTGCGCCGTCCACATCTGATTCTGACCGACATCGGTCACTATATTCGCTTCGCCCTTCGTCAGCTCGCTCAGAGTGTGCAGAACCGTGTACGGAGCATAGGGCTTCGGGCGCGGGATCTGCCTTTTGAACTCGGCTATCTCGCCGAGCCACTCGGAATTCTCTCCTGACGGCAACATCGCGCTGAGCTTCTCGAGCGTCTTTCCGAGGTCGCCGAGAATGTGGGCGTCGGAAATTATATTTTTGTCGAACTCCGCCGCGTCTATATCAATATGTATTATCTTCGCCTTCGGGGCGAAGCTCTCTTTGCTCGCGGCGACGCGGTTTGAAAATCTCGCGCCCGCGGCAATGAGTAAATCGCAGTTCAACGCCGCCATATTTGCCGCCGGGTTTCCGTGCATGCCGACGAGCCCCAAGAACAGCTCCGCCGAGCACGGATAAGCGCCGAGCCCCATCATAGAACACGCGACGGGGATATGCAGTTTTTGAGCAAATGTTTTCAGCGCGTCCGACGCGCCGGAGCTTATCGCCCCACCGCCGACATAGATAAGCGGTCTTTTGGCTTTTTCTATCATCTGCGCCGCGCGTTCGAGCTCGGCTTTCTCCGGTTCTTTTGCCGGGGTGGGCTCGCTCTTCGGCGCGCGTTCATATTCCTCGCTCTGAGCCGCGATATCCGCCGGGATATCGACTAAGACAGGTCCCTTTCTGCCGGACTGCGCTATCGAGAACGCCTCGCGGACATCCTGCGCCACTCCGCGCTCGCCCGACGCGATGAACGAATATTTCGTCACCGGCATCGTAACGCCCGCGATATCGACCTCCTGAAACGAGTCGCTGCCGAGGAGCGAGGTCTTGACGTTCCCCGTTATCGCAACAACGGGGCTCGAATCCATGTATGCCGCGGCGATGCCCGTCACGAGATTGGTGGCACCGGGTCCCGAGGTTGCAATAACGACTCCCGTTCTGCCCGTCGCGCGGGCGTAGCCGTCCGCCGCGTGAGCCGCCGCCTGCTCGTGGCAGGTGAGTATATGGCGAATTTTATCGCATTTGTAAAGTTCATCGTAGATATCGAGCACCGCGCTGCCGGGATAGCCGAAAACCGTATCGACTCCCTGTTCGAGCAGCACATCTATCAGCGCCCGCGCACCCGTTGAATTCATAAACACGCCTCTGAAAAATTTATTTTACCGAGAATTTGAAGCTTGTGCGGCTTCTGAACTTTTCGCCCGCCTTGAAAATGCAGGACGGGAAGTTCGGCTGGTTCGGAGAATCGGGGTAGAACTGAGTCTCAAGGCAGAAGCCGGCATATTTGTTCATCAGCGTGCCGCCCTTGCCGGGTATTTTGTCGAGGAAGTTGCCGGTGTAGAGCTGAACGCCGGGCATATCCGTAGTAACTTCCATAATGCGCCCGCTCTCGGGGTCATATGCAGTCGCAAACGCGCCCTGCGTGCCCTCATCGATGCAGAAATTGTGGTCGTAGCCGTTGCATCCGATGATGAGCTGATCGTCGTCCTGATCTATATCCCTGCCGATGGCTTTCATCTGTCTGAAATCGAATGCCGTGCCGGTGACATCTCTTATCTCGCCGGTCGGTATGCTGTCCTCATCAATGGGAGTGTAGCGCGACGCGGACAGGCGAAGCTCCTGAGAGAGCACGTTCGGACGCTTATACGAGCCGAGATTGAAATACGCATGGTTCGTCATGTTTATCGGCGTATCCTCTGTGCAGACAGCCTCATATGCAATCGAAAGCTCGTTGCTGTCATCAAGAGTATAAGTCACCTTTGCGCTCATCGCGCCGGGGAATCCGTTCGAGCCCTCGTCGCTCTTATATTCGAGAACAAGGCTCTCGCCCTCGATTTTTGCCGCCCAGACAGCGTGCGAAAACTCGCCGCCGCCATGCAGGCAGGTCTTGCCGTTCTCGTTCTTTATGACATCAATTTCTTTGCCGTTAACGGTAAAATGTCCGCCGCAGATGCGATTAGCATATCTGCCGACAATTTGACCCTGATAGTCCGAACGCTCGACATGACCCTTGAGATCGTCGAAGCCGATGAGAACATCCTCGAAATTGCCGTCTCTGTCGGGCGCAAAAAGCGACTGCCAGGTTGCGCCGTATGTAATGACGGACGCACTGACGCCGTTTGCGTTCTTGAGCTCGTATATATCGACCTCTCTGCCGTCTGAAAGAGTGCCGAAAAGTTTCTTTGAAATCATCGATTTTATCCTCCTGCTGTTATACCAACTCATGGTAAATTATACATTTAATAAAGACAAGTGTCAAGCCGAACGGCGCGCCGATGTGCAACAGAAGAGTCAAATCTGTCGGCAAAAATTACAGCATCCATATTGACACGGGCAAATTCACAGTTTATAATAAAATCAATTTAGTACAGTAAAGCCTTAAATCTGAGGCAAAGAACGATTCGGGGCTTGCTGAAAGGGGAATAACAATGAGTTCATCAAAAGGAAAGTATATGAACTTCAAGGAAATCGCCGCCTATTCGCTCGGCCTTTTCGGCTTCCAGGCGATAGTCGGACTCCTGAATTCATATCAGGCGGAGTTTGACGCTTCGATTCTCGGCGCGGACATCGCAGTCGTCGGTATTCTCGTGCTCGTGGCGAAGATTCTCTCCGCAGTTTTCGATCCGTTCGTCGGCAACATGATCGACCGCTCGAAGAGCAAAAACGGCAAGTTCAAATCGATGATTGCAAAGTCGATCCTGCCCCTGCTCGTCATGTCTGCGGTCGTATTCATCGATGTGCCGTTCAAGACGAACAAAGCGGCAACTTACATATGGATCTTCGCAACCTATCTTCTCTGGAGCTTCGCGATGACCCTCGGCGACGTGCCCTCGCAGGGCATCGCATCCGTCCTCACTCCCGACCCGACGGAGCGCACGAATGTCGTTTCCATCTCAAACACGTTCAAGCAGATAGGCTTCTCCGCCTGCGTCGTGATAGTGCCCATCGCCTGCCTTATAATCCCGGGCGGCTCCAAGGTGCTCGTCAAGAGCGGCGAAACCGACCTGCCCATGATAGCGAACGAGTATCTGTTCACCGCCGTGCTCACTGCCGTTTTCGGCTGCGTGCTGTTCGGGCTCATCCCGCTTCTCAACAAAGAGCGCGTACCCTACACCGCGGGCGACAAGATATCTTTCAAGGACATGATGGGCGCGCTCAAATCGAATAAGCCGTTCATGCTCGTCATAATCTCGTATTTCCTCGGCTTCGGACGCCAGATGGCAATGGGCATTCAGGTTCAGGCGGCGAACATTCTTCTCGGCTCACAGAACCTCGTCGCAGTCCTCGGCATCTCGACCGCCATCGGCACGATGATAAGCATGGCGGCCTGCCCGTTCCTTATAAAGAAGCTCGACGAGAAAAAGGTCTTTATCGGACTTTCGGTATACGGCTTCATCGCATCCGTGCTCTCGTTCGTGATAGCCCACTTCTGGTTCACGAACCCCGACAACATGGTGCTCACCGTTTTCTTCTACTTCTCACTGTTCCTCATGGGTCTCCAGTTTGCTTCCGTCAACCTCATGCCCATGATAATGACCGCCGACTGCGTTGACTACTATGAGTACGAGACCGGCAAGCGCATGGAGGGCACAGCGTATTCGGTGCTCACGCTGACCATTAAAATCTGCCTTGCGCTCGGCACGGCACTCGGTCTTGTTTTCGTTCAGGTCTCCGGCTATTCGGACACCGTGCGCGAGATCGCCGCAGGCACCGCCGCCGGATTCGCGACAAAGACAAAGGACATCGTGTTCTTCGCCTACGCCGTCGTCCCCGGCATTCTCTCCCTGCTCTCCGCTATCCCGATATTCAAATACGATATCGTCGGCAAGAAGAAGCAGGAGATATCCGACGCGCTCCAGGCAAGAAGAACCGCCGCAGCCGCCGAGAAATAATCAAAGCAAAAAGTTATCCTCCGTATGGATTCATACGGAGGATTTTTTGTTTGGTTTAGATTTTTATTCAAACATCGCCTTGAATGCTTTTATCCACTCGCGTGCTATCAGCGCGTGCCCGCTCTCCGTCGGGTGGATGCCGTCCCAAATCCAGTAGGCGCAGTCGCGTCCCTCTGCTGCTTCGTCGAACAGATGCTGAAGCGGAATGAAAAATATCCTGCCGTCCTTTTCGGCAATGCGGCGGCAGATTTGCGAATATCTGCCTATCTCTTCGCGGCAAGTATTCTCTTCCGCCTTGAATCTGTCCTTTGTCGGCAGAAAGAACGGCTCCATGAGAAACACTTTCAGCTCCCCGTTCGTTTCAAACGACTGCGAGAGTATGCTTTCGAGATTCTTTTCGTATTCCTCTGGCTCAACATGATTTTCGCCCTCAAGGAAGCAGTCGTTCGTGCCGATGAGCAGGCTCAAAACATCCGGCTCTATATCGAGCGCATCCTCGCGCCAGCGGCGGAGCAGTCCGCGCGTCGTGTCGCCGGAAATGCCTCGGTTTACAAATTTCAGTCCGGCATCCGGATATTCCGCGCCGAGCATACCGCTGACAATAAATGCGTAGCTGTGCCCTATCTGATGGTTGAGATCGTGGCGGCGTTCGGGCTCTTTGTATCTGTTGCCGTCCGTTATCGAATCGCCCTGAAAAAGTATCTTCATATTTATCCTCAATCTATGTCCGCAAAAACCGTGTCTATAATCTCGCCGCGGCAGGTTCCGTTGCTCAGATCGACAAGCCGCGCTTCAAACGCAGGTTCAAGCTCCTGCGGTATTCTCATTTTTACCGTCACCGCATCCTCAAACGCCGTATCCTCGACTATGCCGCCCTGCTCCGGGATGAGTGAGGCGAGGCGACCGTAAAATGTGTAGTCACAGCGGATCTTCACTATGCTACACTCCGCGCGGGTCACTATTCCGCCCGCATCGACTGCGATTTTAGCCGCGTGCGAATAGGCTCTGACGAGTCCCCCGCCGCCTAAAAGTATTCCGCCGAAATATCTGGTGACAACCAGAACGCAGTCGGTCAGCTCTTCTTTTTGCAGGACATTGAGTGCCGGCATTCCCGCCGTGCCCTGCGGCTCGCCATCATCCGAAAAGCGGCAGATGTTGCCCTCTCTGATTATATATGCCGGGACATTGTGCGTCGCATCCCAGCGCTTCGACTTTATCGAATCGATGAACGCTATCGCCTCCTGCTGAGTCGTGACGGGCGATATATAGCCGATGAACCGCGAACGCTTTTCAACGAACTCGGCGCTCGCCGCCGCTCTTATGGTTCTGTACTGCATATTTCCGCCTCCCGTCAAATTTTATTCTTCTTCGCCGTCCTCGTCGTTCTTCTCATATGGGAACTCGTAGACGACCTCCAGCTTGTGCCCGCGCATCCACAGCGACGGGGTTATGCGCAGAGTGTAGCCGCAGCCGTTCGGAGTTATCCACTCGTGCATCGGCAGCTGGGGCAAACCAAAGTTTGTGAGCAGTGCCATCATCACGCCGCCGTGTGTGACTATCGCCGCGCGGTCGGTCCCGGTCTTTATCAGACCGTCGATTATTTTTATGAATCCCTCGCACACGCGCTTTGCGAACGCCTCGTTGCTCTCGCCGAACGGCGGCTCAACGCCCTGCTCGCCGGCGAGCCAGCGCGGGAACATCGGATAGTCCTTGAGCTCCTCCGCATCCTTGCCCTCGAACTCGCCGAAGTTGCACTCTATGAGCGAATCTATGGTGATGCACTTGTTGTCGGGATAGAGTATCGCCGCAGTATCGGTGCAGCGCTTGAGCGGACTCGATATGACCGCGCCGACGGGCGGATAGACGAGCTCCGAGCGCATATCCTCGAGCTGCTTTCTGCCCTCTTCGCTGAGTTCAACGTCGGTGTGACCGATATATTTTCCCTCGGTCTCTTCCTTCGTCGCGCCGCTTCTTATGATATAGACTATATAGCTTTTCATGTTTCCTCCAAAAATACGCTGAGTATTTTGTTGAACTGTATGATTGAAAATTCTTGAATCTCTGATATAATGATTATACAGACTGTATAAAAGAGGTATCGCTATGGCAACAAATATAACCGCGCGCCTGTCTTCACTCAGAAAAGAAAAGGGACTGAGCCAAAAGGAAGCCGCCGCAGGACTCGGAGTCTCGCAGGCGCTGCTCTCCCACTACGAAAACGGCATACGCGAATGCGGGCTCGATTTTCTCTGCCGCGCGGCGGATTACTACAACGTCACCACGGACTACCTGCTGGGGCTGAGCGAATCGAAGCGCGGATTTGAAGGCGCATTCGGTATCAAAGGCGACCTGCCCTCCGACTCGGAGCTCAACACATTAACTATATTCCGCGTCGCAGGAAAGCTGCGCAAATTTCTGACTTTCCCGCAGGAGCGCAGCGACTCAACTATTGACTCACTGCACAGGATATACAGCCTCATGATGTACCGAATCATAATCGCGGAGACCACCAAGGGCAATCTCCCGAGCGATTGGGTGCCAAACGCCGATATGCTCAACGACCCCGCCTATCTGCATATTCTTGACTGCATCGAAAACGAGCTGATAACGCAGGGCAGCCACTCGCCGCGCCGCGCTCCCGCAAAAATGCCGATGAGCTTCAGAACAGTCATCGATCAAACGCAGAGCTTCGTTGAATCCCGCTGCGAAAAAAGCGGAATAAAGCTCGACGGCGGCTACACCACGAAATTTTAATTATATTCTCGCAACGCCGCTGTCCCTCGCCGCCTGCGCAACCGCATCGGCGACTGCCTTGCCGACGCGCTCATCGAACGCCGCAGGCAGGATATACTCGGGGTTCAGCTCATCGTCGCTGACGAGCGAAGCTATCGCCTTGGCTGCGGCTATCTTCATCTCTTCGTTTATGTCGCTCGCGCGGACATCGAGCGCGCCGCGGAAAATTCCGGGGAACGCGAGAACGTTGTTTATCTGGTTCGGGAAGTCGCTTCTGCCCGTGCCGACTACCGCCGCACCTGCCGCCTTTGCAAGGTCGGGCATTATCTCGGGTACGGGGTTCGCCATAGCCATGATTATTGCATTTTCAGCCATCGACGCCGCCATCTCCTCTGTAACGATTCCGGGAGCGGAGACGCCGACAAATATATCAGCGCCTTTCATCGCGTCGGCAAGCGTGCCGGTGCGGTGATTTTTGTTTGTGAACGCGGCAATTTCCGCCTTTGCGGGAGTCAGATCCCCACCCTCGCAGATTATGCCCTTGCGGTCGCACATGATTATCTCGCCGGCGCCCATGGAGTCGAAGAGTCTCGCTATCGCAACGCCCGCAGCGCCCGAGCCGCTGAAAACAACGGTGCAGTCGGAGAGCTGCTTTTTGACTATCTTTAATGCATTGACAACCGCCGCAAGGCAGACGACCGCGGTGCCGTGCTGATCGTCGTGGAAAATCGGTATATCCGTGCGCTCCTTGAGCTTGCGCTCGATTTCAAAGCAGCGCGGAGCCGCGATATCCTCGAGATTCACTCCGCCGAACGAACCTGCGAGCAGGGCGACGGTGTTGACTATATCGTCAACGTCCTTTGAACGCACGCAAAGCGGTATCGCGTCGACTCCGCTGAACGCCTTGAAGAGCACGCATTTGCCCTCCATGACAGGCATGCCAGCCTCGGGACCTATATCCCCGAGACCGAGCACCGCGGTGCCGTCCGTGACGACGGCAACGGTGTTCCAGCGGCGGGTCAGGTCATAGCTCTTGCTGACATCGTCCTTTATTTCGAGGCACGCCGCCGCGACTCCGGGGGTGTAGGCAAGGGACAGCTCGTCCTTGTTGCTGACCCCGGCTCTAGGCTGTATCTCCAGCTTGCCACGCAGTTCATAGTGCAGTTTGAGTGATTCGCTCAGATAATCCATTTTCGTTTTCCTTTCGTGTTCAAGAATACCCGGTTATTTTTACGGCCGCCGATCAGAAAACCGGTCGGCGGCCAGATAATATCAGTCCTTCGCCCAGTCGCGCGAACGCTCGACTGCGCGCTTCCAGCCCTTGTAGAGCTCGTCGCGGTGCGACTTCTCCATCTGGGGAGTGAAAATCTTCTCGATCTCGCGGTTCTGCGCGATCTCGTCCCTGTCCTTCCAGTAGCCGACGGCAAGACCCGCAAGGTATGCCGCTCCGAGAGCAGTCGTCTCGACGGTCTTGGGTCTGTCAACTATCGTGCGTATCATATCCGACTGAATCTGGAGCAGGATATCGCTGACGCTCGCGCCGCCGTCGACACGAAGCTCGGTGAATGTTATTCCGGAGTCGTCCTCCATCGCCTCAAGAAGGTCGGTCATCTGATAGGCGATAGCCTCGAGGACGCTTCTCGCGATATGAGCGCGGTTGACTCCGCGCGTGAGTCCGACTATGCAGCCGCGCGCGTACATATCCCAGTAGGGCGCGCCGAGACCCGTGAATGCGGGGACAAAATATATGCCGTTTGCGTCGGGCACGCTCTCGGCGAGCTCGTCGCAGCGCTTTGCGTTGTCTATCATATGCAGCTCATCGCGAAGCCATTTTATGACCGAGCCAGCGTTGAATGCAGAGCCCTCAATGGCGTATTCGACCTTGTCGCCGATACCCCATGCGACGCCCGTGAGCAGGTTGTTCTTCGATTTGACGCGCTTTTCGCCCGTGTTCATCAGCAGGAAGCAGCCGGTACCGTAGGTGTTCTTCGCCTGACCGGGCTCGAAGCATGCCTGACCGAACAGGGCCGCCGGCTGATCGCCTATAGCCCCCGCGATCGGGATACCCTCGAGACCCTCAAGACCGATTATGCCGCCCGCGACCTTGCCGTATACCATGCTCGAAGGCTTGACCTCGGGCAGAATGGACATCGGAATGTTGAGATATTCGCACATCTTCTCGTCCCAGCAGAGATTGTCGACATCGAAGAGCATCGTTCTCGATGCGTTGGAGTAGTCGGTTATATGCACTCTGCCGCCGGTGAGATTCCATATGAGCCATGTCTCGACCGTGCCGAAGAGCAGCTGATCCGCCTCGGCGAGCGCACGTGCGCCCGGAACGTTGTCAAGGATCCACTTTATCTTTGTGCCGGAGAAATACGCGTCTATAACAAGACCGGTCTTATCCTTTATGTATTCCTCCATGCCGTCCGCCTTTATCTGCTCGCAGAGCTCCGCTGTGCGGCGGCACTGCCAGACGATGGCGTTGTAGACGGGCTTGCCCGTCTCCCTGTCCCACATAATGGTGGTCTCGCGCTGATTTGTTATGCCGATAGCGGCTATATCCTCAGGCTTTATCCCGCCCGAAGCAAAGACGGAAGTCACCGCCTGGAACTGGCTGAAAAGTATCTCCATCGGGTCATGCTCGACCCAGCCTGCGGCGGGATAGATCTGATCGAACTCCTTCTGCGCCTTGGCTACGATATTGCCCTTTTTGTCGAAAACGATGGCGCGTGAGCTCGTCGTTCCCTGATCGAGTGCAAGGACGTATTTTGCCACTTGTATCCTTCCTTTCAAATATATATGTCCGTTCTCTGCGCGGGCGTCCGTTCAAGTTATACGCCGCCGTGCAGAGCAAAATACTACTATAAAATAATAGCTCCAAACATACAAAAAGTCAATGTTATTGGCGAAACACTTCGGCACTTTGACTAAAAAAATAAATAATTATTCATTTGCCGTCGAATAGTTCTTTAACGTAAATATTAAAAAGTTTTTCTGATATATAATAAGTTCCGTAAGCTTAAAAATTAAAGGAGTGTTAATTAACCATGGGAGACAAGCTTTCAGTCGTCACGGGCGCTACGGGTCACGTCGGCTATGCACTCGTTAAAGAACTCGAGGCACGCGGCGAAAACTTCAGAATACTCATCAGAAAAGACAGCAAGATTTTTGACGGCATCAATTGCGAGCGCGTATTCGGCGATGTCACCGATCCCGCTTCTCTCGAAAAGGCTTTTGAAGGTGCGGACGTCGTCTATCACCTTGCAGGCGTTATCGAGATAAACAAGGGCAACGAGGACATGACCTGGAAGGTCAATGTCGACGGCACAAAGAACGTCGTTGAGGCGTGCAAAAAGTGCGGCGTAAAACGCCTTGTCTATGCTTCCTCCGTTGACGCTTACCCCCCGCTCCCCGATAATCAGGTTATGCGTGAGATTTCTCACTTCAATCCCGAGATTCTTGACGGCACCTATGCAAAGACTAAGGCTACCGCTACAAACTATGTGTTTGAGAATAACGACGACAAGCTTGAGACAGTTGTCTGCTATCCCGGCGCGTGCTGCGGCCCCTATGACTTCAAGGTCTCTTCCGTCGGCGAGATGGTCAGAATGTTCATCAAGGGCAAGTTCCCCGTATCGCTCTCCTTCGGCGCATATAACTTCGTTGACGTGCGCGATGTTGCCAAGGGCATGATCGGTGCTGCCGAAAAAGGCAGACCCGGCGAGGGCTATATCCTCACCGATGAGGTCGTCACCGTCGACCAGCTGATACATATGCTCGCAGACATCTGCGGCTTCAAGGCTCCGAGCCTCAAGATTTCTCTCGGTCTTGCAAATGCGTTTGCTCCTCTCATGGAGGTCTATTACAACGCCGCGAAGAAGACTCCGCTCTTCACCCGCTACTCCATCCGCAAGCTGACCTCAAACTGCAACTTCAGCTGCGAGAAGGCGAAGAAAGAGCTCGGCTACGCCCCCATGGGCGCAAAGCAGTCCTTCACCGATATGATCGACTGGATCAAGGAATACGAAGGCACCGGAAAGAAGAAATAATCTTAACCGATAATTGAAATGACCGTCCGTTTATTCGGGCGGTCGTTTTTTCATATTCTGTTGAGTATAAAATGATTCTTCTTGAACTTCAATATTCCGTCATCCCTGAGTGCGCAGAGCTGGGCGGACATTGCACTGCGGTCAACACACAGATAGTCGGCAAGCTGCTGGCGGTCGAACGAAATGTCAAATTCATTTTTTCCGCTCTTCATCGCCTGCGCCGAAAGATATGACATCAGCTTTTCGCGCGTCGTGCGCTTACCCATGTGACCGAGCTTCGAGTTGAAATTCAGATTTTTGCGCGCAAGCTCGGATATCAGATTGCCGACGAGCTTTGCGTGCCCGGCGCACGACTTCGGGCACGAGCCGAGCACATGTCCGACCTTCAGCCGCATTATCTCGCATTCGCTCTCCGCCTCCGCGCCCACGGTCAGCTTTTCGCCCGTGCAGGCGAACGACTCGGCGAAGATTCCGCCCTGAGTTATCCGCGCCATAATATTGCGGTTGGCCCAGAAATCGTCCTGCACTATCAGAACGCTGCCGCTCATCACGAGCCCGAGCGAGTCCGTCTTTTCGCCCTCGGGCATTATTATTTCGCCCTTTTGATATCTGCGGCTGTGCGCATCGAGGGCTTCGAGCAGTTCGGGCAGCTCGGCTTCGTCTATTCCGAAAAAGAGCGGCGCCGCTTTTATTTTTTCAAAATTTTCCGACATATTTTTATCACTCCGTTGTTTTTACAACAGTATTTTTGTCCCGATTCTACTATAATAAACGCGTCAGGTCAAGAAAAAAACAAATTTTACGCTCGGAGGAATTTTTATGAAGCGCAGAATAATCCATATTGACGAAGAAAAATGCAACGGCTGCGGAGCTTGCGCTGCCGCCTGCCACGAGGGCGCGATAGCCATGGTCAACGGCAAAGCCAAGCTCATGCGTGACGACTACTGCGACGGGCTCGGCGATTGCCTGCCCGCGTGCCCCACAGGCGCGATAACTTTTGTCGAGCGCGAGGCCGCCGCCTACAACGCCGAAGCGGTCAAAGAAAACATGATGAAGAAAAAACTCAGCGGACATCACGGCGGATGTCCGGGTTCAAGGCTCATGACGATGAACCGCGACGAGAGCGCCGCTTCCCCGTCACAGCCGACGGAAATGCAGAGCCGACTGCGCCAGTGGCCGGTTCAGATAAAGCTCGTGCCGGTGAACGCGCCGTATTTTGACGGCGCAAAGCTGCTCATCGCCGCCGACTGCACCGCCTACGCCTACGCGGCGTTCCACGAAAAATTCATCAAAAACCACATAACCCTTGTCGGCTGCCCGAAGCTCGACAGCGTCGATTATTCCGAGAAGCTGACGGAGATAATCGCGAACAATAATATACAGTCCGTGACGGTCGTCAGAATGGAAGTCCCCTGCTGCGGCGGACTCGAACACGCCGCAAAAACAGCATTGCAGAACAGCGGCAAATTCATCCCGTGGCAGGTCGTGACGATATCGACTGACGGGCGCATCCTCGACTGAGCGGTTGATTTATCAGCCCCTTTGCGGTATCATATACTGCGGAGGCGTTGAGATGAACAAAATCAACTATCAGCTCGAACTCGACCGCGAAATTGATGAAATAAAAAAGCAGGGGCGCGTGCCGTCCCTGCTGCTGCACAGCTGCTGCGGACCGTGCAGCAGTTATGTTCTCGAATATCTGACAAAGTATTTTGATGTCACCGTGCTCTACTTCAACCCGAACATCTACCCCGCAGAGGAATATGAACACCGGCTCAGCGAACAGCGCAGAATAATATCTCTCCTGCCCGCGGAGCACAGTGTAAAAATGCTCGAATGTGAATACGATCACACGCAGTTCACCGACGCGGCAAAGGGATATGAGCAGGAGCGCGAGGGTGGTTCGCGGTGCGAAAAGTGCTTTTATCTGCGGCTCGAGCGCACGGCTCAGGAGGCGAAGAAGCACGGCTTCGACTATTTCACGACCACCCTTTCCGTGAGCCCGCACAAGAATTCGCAGATACTCAACCGCATCGGCGAGGAGATGGGCGAAAAATACGGAGTGCGCCATCTGCCCGCAGATTTCAAGAAGCGCGAGGGCTACAAGCGCTCGATAGAACTTTCGAAGCAGTATGATCTATACAGACAGAACTACTGCGGATGCGAGTTTTCAAAGCAGGGGTGAAATTATATAAATTCGTCCGCCGCATTTATATCTAATACGGCGGACATCTTTATTTTATCCTGTAGATAACTTTATTTTTCATTTTCTGTGCATCGAGCAAGCCAAACTCAGAAAATTTCAAAGCAAACTTGCGTACGGTAGCAAATGCTGCATCCCCGAAGTCCTTTTCGAGCTGTTTCGTTGTGAAGCCCTCGCCGCCGTATGTCGATAATACGAACTGCCAGAGCTTCGCCTCCTTTACCGTCACTTCACCCGAACGCAGAATCTCATTGTATCTTTCCGTTAAGTCCGTTTTAACTGCATCCGGTTTCATTTCGTCATAGACATTTTTTATAAAATATATTAGAAACGGCGTGACATCTGTAACTCCCGCAAGCCTCGCGTTATTTTCAACAAGAGTGTATGCGTCGTAATATTTTCCCCTGCTCTTTTCAATGTAGCTTGACATCGGAACAAAAAGCGTGCTTCCATATCCTTTCTGAATCAGGAACCACATATGCAAAAGACGCGCCATACGTCCGTTTCCGTCAAAATACGGATGCAAGTATGCGATGTCAAAATGCAACATTGCAGCCTTGAGCAGATCATTTATGCCGTCGTCGGCATTTGCGAAATCCACAAACTGTTTCATATATCCGGGAAGTTTTCCGCTGCCGATGCCGCGGTGTACAACGCCGTCTCCGCCCATAACATACACATCATCATGGCGGTAAAATTCCCCGTCGCGCAGTCTGTCATCGCCTTCGAGAAAATTCCCTATTGCCATCATATAGAGCTTATGGATATTCTCCTCTGTTATATGATTGTGCCTGTCGCTTATAAATTCAAAGCCAAGTTTCAATCCATATATCCTGTTCTCCTGATTGTCCTTCGGCGCATTGCCGAGCATTATACTGCGCACGCTGCTGCGGTCAAAGTCAATGCTTTCGATCGCCGAGGTCGCAACGATCTCCTCTTCAACCGCATTTGCGGCATAGACGGAGTTCTGCGCGGTAAAAAGCAGTTTCACCGCTTCAAGATTCACACCTGTGCATGACGTCAGATATACAAGATTTTTGCCGTCAAAATCATTCAGCGGCAGCTTTTCATAAAATGACGATTTCAATATATTTATAAACTCTTCAAAATCATCCGGGTATTTATATTTGAGCTTTTTGAGATTCGTTATGTGTTTATCCGAGAGCATTTCAGAAAATTTCAGTGCATCCATTCAATCACCAGCTGATACATATTGATACTAATTGATATCAGTATAACTAAATAATATCTTTTTGTCAACCCTCAAGCTGTAAAAGCAACGTCCGCCGCATTTATATCTAATACGGCGGACATCTTTTATTTTATCTTCAAAACACCACAACGAGCAGCATCTTGAACTGCTCCTTGCCGTAGACCGCGTGCGGGCGTCCGGCGGGCATAACTATGCTCTCGCCTTCGTGCAGCTCATAGTCAACGCCGTCTATCGTTATTTTTCCGACTCCCTCGAGGCAGGTGACAAATGCGTCGCCGCCGGAAGCGTGGGTGCTTATCTCCTCGTCCTTGTCAAACGCGAAGAGCGTTATGCTCAGCGCGTCGTTCTGGGCGAGGGTCTTGCTGACCACCTGGCCGGGCTGGCAGAGCACCTGATCTCTCAGGGTCAGAACCTCGGATTTTGAAATATTTTTCATGAGCTCTTTCATTTTTCTTCTCTCCTTTTTATATATTATCTGCGCATAAGACTGAATTATGTCTGAACACAGTATACCACCGCCGCTCGGCAAACGCAAATATAGCTATAGAAAATCTCTTTATCTTATGTTAAAATAGTATACAGATAATTTCAAGGGAGTGTGCCAGATGAAAGAGAACAAGAAACTTGTCAACGAAATAATCAGCGATGTCAAGCACGACATGAGCAACGAGGATATCATATCCCTGCTCGCCGACAGCAGGATATCGGCAAACCCCGACAAGGAGAAATACACATTCGGTCAGCGCGCCGCAGATAAAATCGCGAAGTTCGCCGGCAGCTGGGCATTCATATTCTCGTTCTCCGCCCTGCTGATACTCTGGATGGTCGGCAATGTCATACTCGCAAAACGCGCGTTCGACCCCTATCCGTTCATACTGCTCAACTTAGTGCTCTCGTGCGTTGCCGCGCTGCAGGCTCCGCTGATAATGATGAGCCAGAACCGCCAGGAGGAAAAAGACCGCCGCCGCGCCGAGAACGACTACAAAGTCAATCTCAAAACCGAGATAATGATCGAAGATATCCACGGCAAGATGAACCGTATACTCGCCCGTCAGGCAATACTGATGAAGCTGATGAAGATAGACGAAAACACGATGAAGCAGATAACGCTCGAAAAGCAGGAGGAGATGTGCGCCGAGGCGTGCAGAGCCGAGAAGAGCAAAAACGAGCACAGCGAGCATAAAGAACCCGAAGAAAAGCCCGAAAGCTGAATTTCGCCTTGCTTTTGAATTGCGTTTATTGTATACTGACCCTTGATAAAAGCCCTTCGGAGGAAAAGAAAATGAAGCAGCTCAATATTATTCCCAATCCCAACAAAATCGACTATCTCGGCGGAAGCGTCAAGATGGAAAACATCGATTCCGAAAGCTTTTCCGCGCGTCTGACAGACAAACTGCCCGAAGAGGGCTATGTGCTCGAAGTGACCGAAAACGGTGTCGAAGCCACCGCCGGCGGCGAGCGCGGAGCCTTCTATGCGAGCCAGACATTGAAGCAGCTAAAGCAGCTCGATATCTGCCCGTGCGTGAGAATCGAGGACGCGCCCGCGTTTGAATACCGCGCATTCATGCTCGACTGTGCGCGCCACATGACGACGGTCGAGAACATCAAAAAGCTCATCGACGCCGCCGCACTCGTCAAAATGAACACCATGCACTGGCATCTGACCGACGACCAGGGCTGGCGCGTTGAAATTGACAGCCACCCCGAGCTCATCACAGTCGGCTCCCGCCGCCGCAGCTCGGATTTCGGTCAGTACCACTTCGCAGAGGAATATTCCGGATATTTCACAAAGGATGAGATCCGCGAAATAGTCGCATATGCTGACGACAACTATATTGAAGTTATCCCCGAGTTCGATATGCCCGGCCACACGCTCTCCGTGCTCGCCGCTTATCCCGAGCTCTCCTGCAACGGCAAGCCCCTCGAGGTCGGTACGAAGCAGGGCATCTTTGACGATATTCTCTGCGCCGGAAACGATGATTCGCTGAAACTTGTCTTTGACGTGCTCGGCGAGATGATTGAGCTCTTCCCCGGCAGATATTTCCACATCGGCGGCGACGAAGCGCCCAAGGTTCGCTGGAAGAACTGCCCGAAGTGCCAGGCGCGCATGAAAGAACTGGGTCTCAAGGACGAAGAGGAGCTTCAGGGCTGGTTCGTTCTCCAGGCTGTCGACTTCCTTAAAAAACATGGCAAGACAGCTATAGTCTGGAACGAGAGCCTCAACAGCGGCATGATGCCCAATGACATCATCGTTCAGCGCTGGATGGACAAAAAAGACCGCGCCGTCGAGTTCGCGAACAAGGGCGGAAAGATGATAGTCTCCGAGTTTTACTATTACTACTGCGACTACCCCTACGGCATGACCTCGCTCAAAAAGACCTACAGCCTCGACCCGTATATAAAGGGACTGACCGAGGCGGGCAAGAAGAACGTGTTCGGCGTCGAGTGCCCGATTTGGGCGGAGTATGTCCGCGACTTTGACAGGCTCTCGTATATGTGCTTCCCGCGCTTCTGGGCTGTCGCCGAGGCGGGCTGGACGAAGAGAGCCAATATGGATTACAACAGCTTTGAGGAGCGTTTTGAGGCTCTGCGCACGATGCTCGAAAATATCGGCATAAAACCCGCTCCCCGCTCGGATTGGAATCCGAATCCCCTGCGCTGTCTCTCCGAACTCAGAAAATTTTTCAAGGGCACAGCCAGCGCGTCGGATATAAAAAACATGATTCACAACAACCACGCATAAATTCATATAAAACGGCTCCGCACTCATCTGCGGAGCTTTTTGCTTTTCGGCGCAAATTTTTGGCAAAACAACTAAAAATCTATTGTAACCCCCGCGGCAATAATATATAATTGTCATGTACCGCAAGTTAAAATTATTTTGACGGATAAATCAAAGAATTTTCCGAAAGGAGCAATCAAATGAGTCATGTAGACATCCGCTTCACGGACAAGAACTCCGAGCGTTTCATGCTCGCCAGAAGGGTCTACAAGGTCATTGAGGACCTTGAGAATGAATATCTCTACCCCGACAGCGAGACGCTCGGCGGCTTCAAATTCCGTGACGGGCAGTACAAATTTTCACAGATCGACGAGGGCGAATGGACGGACTTCGACTCGGAGAACGACTACTGGGGCTATAAAGAGGACTACGCGTGGTTCCGCCACAGCTTCACAGTTCCCGAGCGTTTTGCCGGCAGACCCGTGGTCTATCAGCTGACCCCCTCCGCAAGCGGCCCGTGGAATCGCAGCAACCCGCAGTTCATCATGTACTTCAACGGCGAGCTGCGCCAGGGCGGCGACTCGAACCACAGCGAGATACGCCTGCTCGACTGCGCCAAGGGCGGCGAAGAATTCGACTGCTGCCTCAACGCATATTCCGACGCATGGGAGTTCAAAGGCAAGCTGAGAATGGGCGCGCGCCTCAAGGTCGTCGATGACCTTGTCAACCGCCTCATCTTCGATCTCAAAACCCCGCTCAAAGTCGCGTCCCTCTATGACGCGGACGATCTTCCGCGCATCGATATAGTCAAGGCGCTCAACGACGCCGTCAATCTTATCGATTTCAACACCGCCGATTATGACACCTTTGCGGCATCCGCCGAGGCCGCCATCGACCTGCTCGACAGGGAGATATATTCAAAGGACGCCATGGACGCGACCGCCTGCTGCATCGGTCACACGCATATCGATGTCGCATGGCTCTGGAGACTCCGCCAGACAAGAGAGAAGGCCGGCCGCTCCTTTGCGACCGTCCTCAAGCTCATGGAGGAATATCCCGAATACAAGTTCATGTCCTCGCAGGCTCAGCTCTACGCCTTTGTCAAGGAGGACTATCCCGAGGTCTATGAGGGCATCAAGAAAATGATCGCCGCAGGCCGCTGGGAAGTCGAGGGCAGCATGTGGGTCGAATCGGACACCAACGTCACCTCCGGCGAATCCCTTGTCCGCCAGTTCCTGGTCGGCAAGCGCTTCTTCAAGGACGAGTTCGGCGTTGACAACAAGATAATGTGGCTCCCCGATGTTTTCGGCTACAGCGCGGCTCTCCCGCAGATCATGAAGAAAGCCGGAATTGACTATTTCATGACCACAAAGATATCCTGGAACGAGTTCAACAAAGTGCCCTATGACACGTTCATGTGGAAGGGCATCGACGGCACGGAAATTCTCTCCCACTTCTCGCCGAGCACCGACTGCTTCGACGAGGGAGACTGCTGGCAGACAACATACAACGCCTATCTCAATCCCGAGCACATCCTCGGCGGCTGGCACAGGTACTCGCAGAAGGATCTCAACAAAGAGTATCTCTGCACCTTCGGCCACGGAGACGGCGGCGGCGGACCGACCCGCGATATGCTCGAAATGGGTCACCGCATGGCAAAGGGCATCCCCGGCTGTCCGAAGGTCAAGCAGGAGTTTGCAATAGACTTCTATCACGACCTCGAAAAGGAAGTCAAGGGTTCGCGCAGGCTGCCCAAATGGGCGGGCGAGCTCTATCTTGAGTTCCACCGCGGCACCCTGACCTCGCAGGGCAGAAACAAGCGCTACAACAGAAAGAGCGAGCTGCTCTATCATGATATGGAGACTATCTGCGCCATCGCCGATTCAAACGGCATCGCGTCATATCCCCGCCAGTTCATCAATGACGGATGGAAGATAATACTCCTCAACCAGTTCCATGATATAATCCCCGGCTCTTCGATAAAAGAAGTCTACGAGGATTCCAAGGAGCAGTACGACAAGCTCATCTCCGAGGGTAAAGCTGAGATAGCCGACACTCTCGGCAAGATAGTCTGCACTCCGGACGGCAGTGCCCTGACCGTTTTCAACACCTTCGGCGCAGAGCGCGACGATGTCGTTATCACCGATATGCCCGCAGCCGAGCACTTCTCGATAGTCGACGCCGACGGCAACGTCATGCCGTGGCAGAAATCAGCCGACGGACGCCTTGTGTTCTTCGCAAAGGGCGTGCCCGCAAAGGGATACAAGACCTTCAGTATTGTTCACGGCGGCGAGTCCGGCGAGAACACCGTTAAAGTCGAGAACAAGACTATAGAGAACAAGTTCTTCACCGTCAAGTTCGACAAGGATATGAACATCGCATCTCTCATCCACAAGGCAACCGGCAGATCCGTCGCGCCCGAGGGCGAAGTTCTCAATAAAATTTATGCCTATGACGACAGACCGTTCAACCACGAGGCATGGGATATCAAGGTCTATTTTGATCAGAAGTACACCGAAATAAACGATGTCAGCGCAGTCGATGTGACCGAGAGCGGACCTGTCCGAACGGTCATAAAGGTCACGCGCAAGTTCCTCTCCTCGACCATCGAGCAGAGTTTCATCTTCTACGCAGACCTGCCGCGCATCGACGTTGACTACACGGTCGACTGGAAAGAGAAGAAGATACTTCTCAAGGCGGACTTCCCCGTTGATGTCAACGCCACCGAGGCCACTTATGATATCCAGTTCGGCAACTACAAGCGCCCGACCCACCGCAACACGCTCTGGGATTTCGCGCAGTTTGAAGTCGTCGGTCACAAGTGGGTGGATCTCAGCGACAACAGCTTCGGTCTCTCCGTCCTCAATGACTGCAAGTACGGTCACGACATAAAGGATGGTCACATCAGAACGAGCCTCCTGCGCTGCGCGGTCAATCCGAACAGCGAGCAGGACAGAGAAGTTCACCATTTCACATACTCCATCTACCCGCACGCGGGCTCGGTCGACACCTCCGATGTCGTCAACCAGGGCTATTCGCTCAACCTGCCGCTCTACTGCGTCAGCGGCAAGGCGGCTCATGACAGCTATTCTCTCGTGAGCACCGACAAGGACAATGTCATCATCGAGACCGTAAAGAAGGCTGAAGACAGCGACGATGTCGTCATCCGCGCATATGAGACATGGAACAAGACGACCGACTGCGTCTACACCTTCGACCGCGCTCCGAAGAGCATATATGTCTGCAACCTGCTCGAAGAAAACGAGGAGCAGCTCGAAGTCAGCGGCAACACAGTCTCGCTCAGATTCAAGCCCTTCGAGATAAAGACTGTAAAAGTCACTTTCTAAAATCCACAGCACAAAGCCCCACCCGCCAAAACGGGTGGGGTCATTTCATCGCAGCACAAGCATCATACCGCAAATGCGCAAATAAAATTCACCGCAAATTGCAAATCCGCTTGACAAAGCCCGGCACATTTGCTAAAATATCATAGCCGTTAAAAATACGGACAGGTATCGAAGTGGTCATAACGGCCCTGACTCGAAATTTTTTGAAGAGTTGGCTGTTTGCTCCGCTTAAAAAGCCCGTAAAATCAGGGGTTTTCTCCGGTTCGAAAATTGAATATTTTGTTGTTCTTTCCGTCAGTTCTTTCCAAAAGTTTTCGGAAGAAATGCGGAATCACATACACGGAGAGTTGTCCGAGTGGTCGAAGGTGCAGCACTCGAAATTTTAGGGCTGCTTGGTCGTTTCGTCCGCCGGAAATCCTTGATATAAAAGGGTTTTCAAAATAGAAAATCGAATATTTTTCAGTGTTCTCTCCTGCTTTTCTCTCCAAAAATTTTTTGAGTTAAAAGCGGATGGAAATATACACGGAGGGTTATCGAAGTGGTCATAACGGGGCTGACTCGAAATCAGTTGTCCGGCTCATACCGGACCAAGGGTTCGAATCCCTTACCCTCCGCCACCGAAAAGCCTGTAATCAAGCCGATTGCAGGCTTTTTTCTTATGTCTTTTTCAAAAGCAAGTGGTCAGAGCATACCGCATTTTTTGCTCTCCTAAATTTGGGCTTCGCCATTCTCCCATCGACTCCCGAAATCACCGCTTTCGGGCAAAGCAAGCCCTGTTTCCATCGCCTGTGCCGAGGTGATTTTGGAGCTGTAATCAAGGTGCGCATAGATATTTGCCGTCGTGGTAAAATCGCTGTGCCCGAGCCACTCCTGAATGTGCTTGAGGGGTACGCCGTTTGCAAGCAGTAAGCTTGCACAGCTATGCCGAAGATCGTGAAAGCGCATACGGCGCAGTCCGTGTTTCTCCAAAAATTTTGGAAAAGAACAGGTAAGATACTGCGCTCTCATGCGCTCGCCCATTTCGTCTACGAACACAAAGCCGTCGTATTCGTAGTTATAGCAGTTACCGCAGATTTTCTTGTTCAGCTCTTGCGCCTCTTTTACTTGCATAAAGTAATCACGGAAGCTGCCGATAAGCGGCAGGGTGCGTAAGCTTGATTTTGTCTTAGCCGACTGCTGTTCAATCTCCTTATGCTTTCCGTCAACAGAAACTGTCGTTACTGTGCGCTTGACGGAAATCGTTCCACGCTCAAAGTCTATAGCGTCCCATTTCAATCCCAGCACCTCGCCACGGCGAAAGCCGTAAAAGGCGGCAACCAGTACAGGAAGCTCCAGCCTTGTCCCACGGAGTGCTTCAAACATTTTCTGCATTTCCTCCGCCGAAAGGAACACCGGTTGAAAGTCGTTCTTTTTCGGTCGGTCAACCTTGTCCGCTACATTCTGCAATAGCATATCGGTTTTCACCGCATATTTGAGTGCCGAATGGATAATTGCGTGGTAGTGAATGACGGTGTTTGGCTTAACCTTTTTAAGTAGCTCGGAGTAAAACATCTGCAAATGCCTTGCTTCAAGCTCACGGAGCGTCAGCTTCTTTTTGCGGAAATATGGGGCGATAGGATTTTTTATCATTGCCGTATAAGAACAGTAGGTCGCAACAGCCAGCCGCCCTTTGGCGATTTCCAACCATTCGAGAAGATAATCGGCGAACAGCATATCGCTGCTTAAATCGCCCACCTCCTCGGGGACTTCAAATTCCGCCCGCAACTTTGCAAGCTCGGCTTCGGCTTTGCGCTTGTTGCCCTTTTCGGGCAGTCCTAAGGAAATCCATTTTGTTTTTCGTTTGCCTTCGGCGTTTTTGTAATTGAGTACGGCATAATAGTTGCCGTGCTTTACGGATAAGTGTCCTGCTACCATTTATAATTCCTCCAATAATTTTAATTTGCAGAACAGAACTCCAAACCGACAGCACCAGTATACCATCGGTTTGGGGTTCTCTCCACTGTGCGATTTGTCTTGCCACATTCGTATCAATACGAATCAGCGTGCATCACGGTTGCGTTCTCTCTGCCGCTTTAACAGCTCCAAGCCCTTGATGATGTCCCGGCGCATTTGCTCGTCGGTATAGCCTGCCGGAAAATACTTTTTCAAATCCTCACGCTTGAACTTTATCTGCTCCTGCTGATTCGGCTTTTCCTCCGACATCACCGCATAAATCATCTGATCGTCCAGCACACCATCTTGCGACAGCTTTTTAAACCGTATACTTTGTGCGTGGGACGGCGTGCAGTCGTTCAGTTCCATAGCGTCCAAAAGAACGCGCTGTTCCGATTGTTCTAAGTACGAGATTTCTACCGCAGGGTTGAAAGCAATTTTATTTTCGTCTACCATTGAAAGCAGTTCGGGGATTAAGTAAGTCAGGCGAATATAGCGTTGGATTTGCCTTCCGCTGTCTGATGATTCATCAGCCATTTTATCTCTTGACCACTTCTGGACAAGCTGTCCAGAAGCTACACCCTGATGTTTTATCGCTTCCAGCTTCATCTTATAGGCGAACGCTTTTTCGCTGGGTAAAATCGTTTCCCTTTGCAAATTTGCGTCCACCATTGCAATCACCGCTTCGTCGTCGGACATTTCACGGACGATAACCGGCATAGTTTCAATTCCGAGTACTTGACACGCCGCAAGACGCCTGTGTCCTGAGATTAGCTCATAGCCGCCGTCAGGCAGCGGTCTTGCAAGCGCCGGAGTGATTGCGCCCACCTTGCGAATGCTTTCAATCATTCGTTCCATTTCCTCATTGTTCTGCACCTTAAATGGATGATCCTTGAACGGGCGCAGTTTGAAAAGCGGAATGTTCTGCACACGCTCCAGCTTTGCATCGTCCCGCATTTCCTGCGTGGTGAATAAATCGTCCAGCTTAGGTAAGGTAAAATCTGTTTTTCTCATTGTCGTTTTCCTCTCTTTCGTTATTTCCATTTGAGTTTGCTTTCGGCGGGGCGTAAAAAGGTCGCCTCAATGTCCGCCTGAAAGCGGTGCCAGCGGTTGGCTTCGTTTTTCAGCATCGGCACGTCAATAAATCCCAGCGTATGCGCTTTGGCGGCAAGCTGATTGATGTTGTTGCCGATAGCGGACAGATTCCGCATCGCTTCATAGAAACGCCCGTCCGGTTTTTCTCTCGGCTCGTATCCTCGGATAAGCAATCGGACGACTGCCGTTTCGGTAAGTCCTGCAAGCTCTGCCTTGCGTTTTAATTCTTCGGCGTCCTTGGGTGACAGCCAAAACTGTTTTTTAATTCTTTTGTTCATAACCTTTCCTTTCCGCAAGAGGTTTTAGGAGACTTGCTAACAAGTTTTTTACCGTTTGGGAGTACAAACGGTCTGCTTGCTAAAGATTGTGCAGACTATATCCTCCGCTTCGTTTTATTACTTAAGAAAATTTTCTATTGCGTTTACCCGATAGAGAATTTCGCTTCTTTCGAGTGAATCGAAATCCTTTTTCAGTTGTCTAACCAGCCGAAAAGCCTTGTAGATTTTCTCATCGGTTGCGGCTTTTACATTTTTTCCAAGCCCCAATCTTCTAAGATATTCCGACAGAGAAAGTCCGCAATAAAATGCGTTTTCGCTGAGCTTTTCTTTTTCGGCAGCGGTTACACGCACATTGATTCCGAGTGTTTTGCTTCGCATAATTCCACCTCCTTCCGCAGTTTTGTGACGGCAATGACGGTTGTGACGGGCTTTTTGCTATATAGTGAAATCACTGTCATTTTCGTCACCGCCGTCATTTCGTATAAGCTTTATAAGCCTGCTTTTGCCTGTCCGCTTTGTTCGGTATTCAATTCCTACAGGCTCCAAAACCTCGCAGGAAAACTGCCCTAAGTACTTTGTAACCACATTGGGCGTGGTTTCGGTCTCCTTCATTTCGGCAAGTAATTCGGTCGCCGTGCCTACCCATTCGGCTCGGCTTTCCATAAAATCCACCACCCGAAAAAGGAATTTCGGCAGCTCTGCTTTGTGAATATCCTCGCTGTTTTTTCGCTCTACCAGCTCCCAAACAAGGTTGTTAAACTGCAAGGTCAACTCCTGATATTCCATATCACGACCGCTGACTAAGAGCGTGGCGGCGTTTGTGCTTCGCTTGCGTTTGAACACATAATTGGTGTCCGCCGCACCGATAATCCCCGTCGATCCGCTGACCTCGTTGAACGGATCCTCGCTGTCCTTCAGCTTTCGCAGGTGGTGAACGAGAAGAACGGATATGTTGTATTCGTCTGCGATTCGCTTTATTGAGGAAATGTCATCGTAGTCGCTTCCGTACATTCCCGTCTTGCCGGCGCCACCTTTGGTATCACGCACCTTTTGCAAAGTATCAATAATCACAAGCTTTGTTTTCGGGTGGTCGCTTAAAAAATCGGTAATCTGTTCCTCCAGTCCGCTGCCGATGAGTCCGCACATCACAGCAAAATACAGATTGCTCGGCGCTGTGTCGGTCAGGTTATAGAGCCTGTCCTTAATGCGCCTCTGCGTGTCCTCAAGGCTTAAATACGGCACATCGCATTGCTGTGTTGTCAGCCCCCAAACAGGCAGTCCCTGCGCTACCTGAAGCCCCAGCCACAGCATCAGCCAGCTTTTGCCGATCTTGGAGGCTCCGCTGATGACATTGACGCCCTGCGGAATAAGGTTGTCGACGATGAACACTGTTTTGCTCATCGGTGTGGATAACAGCGTTTCCGCATCCACGGTTTTCAGTTTGTTTTCCATAAATAAATCTTCCTTTCGTTTTTGTGTGGACAGTTAGAAAGCCGAAATCGGGGGTTTTAGTATATTTACCCTAACAGCCCCGATTCGGCTTAAAAAAGCCCTTGTAAACAGGGCGTTTCCGCGCCCCTAACTGTCCGCTCGGCGCTTTCTTGCGCTCTCGTTTTTCTGCTTTCGGTGAACCTTTCGGCTGCACGACGGGCAGTATTTTTGTCGGTTGGAGTTCGGCACAAAAGGCGCTTTGCACTCGGCACAATGATAAGTACGCTGTATGAAAATCTCTGCATACAACTCCTTGTCGGCAGGTAATACCGCACCCCGAAAATACTTGCATATCAGGGAAAGTGAAATCATCTGCACGCAAACGCACCCGTCGCCCTCGTCCAGCGGCAGGCAGTTGCCGTTATCGTAATTGGCACAAAGCCTGCGAATCAGGCGGTTACAACGTGTCCTCTGTGACGGGGTAAGCTCTATTCTTTCAGGCACCGGGCTTCACCTCCCTTCGCTCCTCGGTCACGAAATTGATTACGCTGACCTTTGGAATTTTCAGTGATGATCCGATTTTGACCGCCTGTATTTCGCCGTCGTTAATCAGCTTATAGGCAAGGTGTCGGCTGACGCCGAGCATTACCTGAAGCTGTTTGACGGTTACAATGTCCGGATAATTCGGGAACATCATTGTGTAGAGTTCTTTTAACTCTGTTTTTCTCATAATCTTTTACCTCCTTTTGAGAAAATTTAGCCGCACGGTTTGTACGGCTATGTAAGACACGGCATAAAGCGAGGCGGCTTTATCCCGTTTTGCCGTTCTACCCGAATGTAGTTCCTGCCCCGGAATCTCACCGCAGCGTTTTGTTTTTCTTGGTACGCTCATATCGTGGCGATACTTCGCCGAAAAACATATCTCATTCAGCCGGTCATTCAGTTGTCAAGGTTCATTGAAGGTTTTTATCCCCTCAAGGAGTAGCCGGCGGGGTACGGGGTGAATATTAGGCAAACCAAAGGCGTTATTCACTTATTCCCCTCACTAACCAATTGGGAAATTTTTTTGAAGTTTTAAAATTTTTTTGATAACCTCGATTTTAATTGCTTATTTCCGCTTGGAAATGGCGCATTATCAGGTTTTTGTCCCTTCACTTATTCCGACAAGGGTCGGAGTTTGCGCACCCTTTTTTCAAAATATTTTTTTGCTCAAAACACAAAAACCGCTGAAAAGCCTGATAAACAGGGCGTTTTCAGCGGTAAAATTTTTTTGAAATTTTTCTAATTTGATTGCAAAAAGGCAGAAAACCGAGTATAATTACAGAAAAGGTCAACTTATGATATGACAGGTGATAAAATGTATTTTTCCGATTTAGCGAGCACATTACAGCATATTTCTGCAGATGAAAAGGCGGTATTTGTATCAGGGCTGCCAGGCTCAGCCAAGACCTTTGCGGCGCTGCAATTTTGTGCCGAGCACAAAGAAAGTTTGTATTTTTCTTTCAAAAATCTTGATGCTGCTTTTGCGCTTCGGGTGTTCTGCAATGCGCATACCGAGATTTTCGGCGGCTGTGAAAGCTGGAACGACTTTTTCGGTTGCTTAAAGAATTACGGCAATAAAAAACACCCGCTTGTCTTTTTTGACAATGCAGGTGAACGGAATGATAAAGATGATTTTTATGCGGCGCTGAATAATTTTTTGGAATCGGATAGCAAAACAACGGTTATATTACTCGGCAGACCGTGGGAGACTCCGCCTATTCCTTGTCGGGAGGTAGAAATCCGCTGCTTTTCAATGCCTCAGCTTGCGGATGTCTGCTCACTGCCGAATGAAACGGCAGCGAAACTCTACTGCTTAACCGGAGCAATTCCGGCGTTGCTTTCCTTGTACAATAAAGAACGGTCCTTTGAGGACAATGTAAGAACATTTTTGCGTACCGATTCAGTCTTTTATCGTTTGGCGGAAAGTTGGATGAACGAAAGCTTTCGCACGCCCGAAAGCTATAACACCCTGCTCTATGCAATGGCAAACGGTTATAACCGCATCGGTGAGATAGCGAAATTTTCAGGCTTTCAGAAAAATAAATGCGATAAATACATAAAGTCACTAATAGAACACGGATTAGTTATAAAAGCTCCCGGCGAAAACGGACACACAAAATATCTTCCCGCAAACACTTATTTAACCCTGTGGTATAAAGTTTTGCTGACTGCCGTGCCGAACCCTGAAGGAAGTTTCGGAGAGGATATTTTCAATCGGTTTATGCAGGTTTTCAATGACGAGCTGATGGCGGATTTTTATAAAGATATGTGCAACTATTGGCTGGAGAAAAACCTTAACTCCATTTCAACCGAGTACATCGACACCAAAAACTCAAGCTATCATAACGTCAAGGTAGGCAATGTAACCTTTTACCTTGCCTGCGAGAAAAAGCAGGCTGTATATGCGTATTACGATACAACTCCCGGTGGAAAGCTTACACAAAAGCTCTGGAATGAGATTGAAAACAGCACCACAAAGAAGCGACCGTTTTACGAGAATGAATATGTTATCTGCACCGTAAATCGTGTGCCGGACAGCTTTTGGACTTTAAGTAAGCGTTATGATAATGTGCATATCGTCTCTCAGAAAATGTTATTTGCAACATACAAGAAAGAATACAACAAAGTTGCACACCCGAGATTCGTGCCTTCGTTCGTAAAATAAATGTATCAATTTCTGATCAAATATCAATTTTACAGTATTTCTAACTCAGTTGTCGAACAAAATTTATTGACATAGAGTATAACATTAGATATAATATTAGATAGAAATAATGTTATATTTAAGAGGTGGCATTATGCAGAAACTTATAAAACAGATAAGGGCATATTTGAATGTGAGTCAAACCGAGTTCGCCGAACAACTTAATGTTACCTTCCAAACCGTGAATCGTTGGGAGAACGGTCGTGCTGTGCCTAACAAATTGGCACAATCAAAGATGTTTGATTTTTGCAGGGAAAAGCACGTCCCTGTTTATGATATGACTCTGAAAAGGATTGCTGAGGAATCAGAAGCAATTAAGTTGGATGCAGACCGAGTGCTTCTTTATCATGGCTCAAAATCGGGTATTGAGGGCCCTATTGAGCCCAAGAGCCGAAAGCAATGTGACTTTGGCAAAGGCTTCTATATGGGAACCGATCCCGGTCAGGCACTTACTTTGATCTGTGATTATGAGAAGTCTAAGTTCTACATTGTTTCTGTAAGCGTGGATAAGCTCGCTCACATTGAAGTTCCCGCTGATATTGACTGGGCAATGCTTGTCGCATATCACAGAGGAAAAATGGAAAAAATAAACAGTACGCCTTTCTACAACAAGTACCGTGTTATGACATTAAACAAGGATCTTATTATCGGAAGCATTGCGAACGACCGCATGTTTTTCGTTATCGATAACTTTTTTGTCGGCAATGTAACCGATATGGCACTTATCAATAGTCTTTCTGCCCTTCAGCTTGGTAAGCAGTATGTGGCTGTTTCACAAAGGGGTTGTGATTCTGTTCATATCGAAGCAGAAGTTGAGCTTTCTTATCTTGAAAGACTGTTTATGAAAGAAGTAGCCGAAGAAAACCGGGTGAGAGGGATTTCCCTTGCCAACGATATTTGCAAGAATTATCGTCGTGAGGGTATGTTCTTTGATGAAATACTCGACGAGGCCAAGAGTGGAGGGAAACAATGAACGAGCTTCAGTTAAAGCTTTGTGATATTCAAGGTAGATTATTTGAACTATCTGCCGAAAAGAAATATAACAGCGCCGCTTTTATCAAGGCGTTTATGATGTCCGATACCGCAAAGGAGCTTGATTCAAGGTATAACCGTATGCAGTGGGCAGGCGAAGAATACCTGCTTGAGGAAGTCGCCTCTGTTGCAGGTGAATCGCTTACAAGAAACGGAGAGATATTTTCTGCTGATGTGCTGTACTGGATAGGCTATATCTACCGTTATTGGCACTATTACAATGGTGAGGATAGCGCAAAGATTTATAAGCAAGCTCCCGCCCAAACAATGAAACGAAATTATATGATTTTCCACACTATGGATCCCGTTCTTGCTATTGAGGACTTGAAGGAGATTCATAATCAGAAACAATAAACGCTTTTGGTAACACGACATGACACTTGAAAACAAATTAGGACTATCGAATCCAGTAAATTTTGCCTGTGCAGAAGAACGTATCAGTAAGAAAAAAGCCCTTATCCTTTTTGATAGTGGTGCGCTCGATAAACTCGAAGCTGGAACCGTTTCTTCCCTCAAAGAAATTCATAAGTATCTCTTTGACGAGATCTATGATTTTGCCGGAGAGCTGAGAACCGTAAACATTTCCAAAGGCAGCTTCCGTTTCGCTCCCTTGATGTATCTCGAAGCGGCTCTTGCTAACATTGATAAAATGCCCCAGTCCACTTTCGATGAGATAGTCGAAAAGTACGTGGAAATGAATATCGCCCACCCCTTCAGAGAAGGAAATGGGCGCAGTACTCGTATTTGGCTGGATCTCATTTTCAAAACCGAGCTTCACAAGGTCGTTGATTGGAGCAAGGTTGATAAAGAAGACTATCTTCTCGCAATGGAGCGTAGCCCAATCAAGGATATTGAAATCAAGCATATCCTGAAGGCTGCCCTTACCGATGACATCGATAGCCGTGAAGTCTATATGAAAGGCATCGACCACAGCTACTACTATGAGGGTTATACGACCTTTAAGACGGAAGAATTGTAAGAAATGAGGTACAAATATGCCCGATAAGAATTGGCAATTTGAACTTGAAGAATATATAAGACAGGGCGAGCCTGAAAGAGCCGAAAAAAGCGAAGCTTGGCAAACTGCTATCGGTTTGCAGGCAGTTGACGGGTTGAAAACCTCTGAATATTTACTGGATACTGCAAAGGATCACATTGAGGGCAAAATCACCATTGACGAGGTTCAAAAGCGTATTCATAGCTATTACGAGCAGAGATCTAACCGCACCGAAACGGAAAACGAAACAAAGGAAGCCGACATCGTTTCCGCTAGAATAACGAAGCTTTTGGGCGAAAAGGCGTTTCAATTTTCTCCTGCCGAGTGGATTACCATTCACCGCAGATTGTTCGAGGGTGTATTTGACCACGCAGGACAAATCCGTCAGTATAACATTTCCAAAAAGGAATGGATACTGAACGGCGAAACGGTTATCTACGCTGATTGGGGCAGCATAAAAGACACGTTGGATTATGATTTTGCCGCCGAAAAGCTGTTCTCCTATGAGGGACTGTCGGTTGAAGCGTCGGTGAAACACCTTGCAAAATTTGCATCGGATATTTGGCAGATTCATCCCTTTGGCGAGGGTAACACAAGAGCCACCGCCGTGTTTATGATTAAGTATATGAAAACCTTTGGGTTCCGCGTCAATAACGATGCGTTCCGTGAAAACTCTTGGTATTTCCGCAACGCACTGGTTCGTGCAAACTATAATAATTTGCAAAAAGGTATTCATTCCACCACAAAGTTTTTGGAATTGTTTTTCTCAAACCTTCTGCTCGGTACAAACTACGAATTAAAAAATCGCTATATGCACGTTGATTTTGTGGATGAAAACGCTTCCCAAAGTATCAATGCTAAAGTTTCAAAGTATCAATTTGATACTTTAGACTGTACTTTAGAAGAACTCGCAGTTTTAGAATTGGTTGCAAAGAACCCGACGATGAAACAGCAAGAGCTTGTTGAAGCAACCGGAAAATCAATCGCAACAATCAAACGAATTATGAAATCCCTGCAAGAAAAACAGTATATCCGCAGGGAAAACGGCAAGAGATACAGCAAGTGGGAAATTCTTGTTTGATTAATTAAGAACTAGATAGGCGTACTATAAATTTAAAAGTTCAATGGGCGAAAAGAGGCAGTCATGATATCGGGTAATAAGCAACCCAAATGGGATATATATGAAGCCGTTATTCTTCTTGACGGTTACCTTGAGTGGTTGAATACAAATCAACCAAAGACAAAAATTATAAAGCAAATTTCTGCAGATTTACGCAGGATGGCAACAAATCGTGGTACTGAAATTGATGATATTTATCGAAATGAAAACGGAATCTCATACCAAATTCAGAGTATTGATTCCGCATATAAAGGCAAAAAAGTTTATGTTCCTGCCACTCGTCTGTTTGAGGAAACGGTAGAGCTATACCGCACAGATGCAGAACGATATAGTGAAATACTTGAGGAGGCAAAAAGCATGGTTACGGCCAGACAGAATAATAAAGATGTTTTTTTAGCGTGGGCCGCATCCGTTCTTCCCGCTCGAAGATGCAAATGGATGGAGGCAAATATTCAGAAGATTGAGCAATTTGCTATTTCCTCTAAATTGATATCCGGATCGATATTCGATATTACGGATATTTCAATACTAGATACTATTTATCTAAAAGCACGTAAAAATAAAATCTTTCAAATTAGAAACAGAAAATTAATTAAAAATATAAATGACGATTTTAAGGTTTATATAAATTATTGTTCACGTCTTTCTGAACCGTCTGCACAAACAGTTGAATCCAAACCAGGGTCTTCAAGTACTGTTGTCGATTCTATAAAAACTAAAAATGGCTCATTTATTGTTGATTTCAACGACGAAGAATCAATGGCATTTACAAAACCGAGAAGTGTAACTTTTTTAGGTAAAGAAATAGCAACACCTTCAACATGGAAGGATGTGTATATAAGTGTCGTATCTTCTCTATTCGAAAGATATCCAGATGTATTCAGCACTCTAAGCTCTTTTCCGGGCAGTACAAGATTGGAGTTTGGCAAAGCAAATGATGTAAACCTCATGACAGCACCAAAAGAAATTTCTCAAAATCTTTGTGTTGAAACAAATTTTAGTGCGACGGATATTATAAAGAGAATTAAAACGCTTCTTTCCCTATGCGGAGTGGCTTACGATGCTCTTGAAATCATTTATGAAAAAAGAGCAGGTACTTCAACGCTAAAGAATCCGTCGGTTCGTACTTCGGCTTCGGATTCGGATTGTGAACGCAGTTTTTATACTTATTTACATAACACCGCTAAGCTAGCAGACAGAACTTGCGTTTCTTATGTTTCTTCTGTCAGGAGTGCGGAGCGTTATGCCATTGACAATGGGTATTTATCCTACTCGTTATTCAATGAAGATAAAGAAAAGATTATCGCAACAGCATCCGAATTGTATAGTGATCCTGATTTCATTAGCTATAATGATAACCAGCATAATCGTTTCAGCGCTGCTATTAACAAGCTACTGGAATTCATAGGTGCTGATATTCCAGAAAAAGCTGCTGCATCTCTCGGAAAAAGAAATGATAATCAAATCACTGCTCCGGCAGAAGCAAACAGTGAAATAGTCGCCGTGCTGAAACAGCACTATGAGTACGGATTCAAATATGATTCCATAAGGGAGCTCATGCGCTTCCGTCAGTTTGCGGATGCGATGGGAATCACACTCCCGGAAGAAGATGAAGCTTTGAAAGCTTCTATCCTGTCTTCCGGTACCGTTATTGACGACAAGGTTTACTGCAAAAGTGATGATATGCTGCAGGAGCTTCAGCGCATCGTTGACGGGATTTTTTCCTCTGGCGCAGGCGTTATTTACTATGAAAGTCTGTTTGAAAACGAGCAGGAATGGATGGAGTCCCATGTTATTACCTCTCCCGATATGCTCAAGGAGTATCTTCAGCATAATATCTCAGGGTGTTCCTTCTCCAAGAAGTTCATGGTCAAGGGTAGCAGATGTTCTGAAAAGGATGCCGTCACCGATGAGTTAAAGCGAATTTGGGGAGCACATCCGGTGGAAAGCGTATACAGACTGAATGATCGTCTGCCGTACATCCCGCTAGGAAATATCTGGCGTGTGATATCGGGAAATGACCTTTTTGTATTGGCCTCCGAGGGAGAATATTTGTTTATCGACCGTTTCCGCATCACAAAAGACGATGAAGAAGAAATTCTTGACTTTGTGGACGAGAGCTATGATAAGAACGGTTTTGTTTCGCTTTGCGATGTTCCTTTGGGCAGTATTGAAGAAGAGAACTACGAGCTTACGCAGACCGCAATATATAATGCAATATATAAAAAAGTACTATCCGGCAAATATCATCTGAACGGAAAAATCCTTACAAAGGAAAAATCTGATTTGGATGCCGTAATGCTGCTGAAGCAGTACATAAAGGACAAAGCCGAATGCACCTTTGACGAAGTCTCAGATAAGGTGGTAGAATTGACCGGAGGTATAAACCGTCAATATGCATTTCAAGCGCTTTATGACGATATGGTGCGGGTAGACAAAAACCGTTTTGTGGCCAATCGGCTTGTAAATTTCTCTATAGATGAGATTGACACAGTGCTGGCTGGATTTATTACTGATAACTTCCGTGCGATTCGGGATGTGACCACCTTTGCTATGTTCCCGCTTTGTGGGCAGAACTGGAACCATTATCTGCTGGAAAGCTTCTGCTATAAGTACAGTAGAAAATACAGCCTTCATGTGATTCATTTCAACGACAAAAATGCTGGAATTATCGCAGAGAAGGATTTTAATAAGAAATACAACGAAATGCTCGCCATTGCCCTTGCGAGGACCGATGTAGAACTGTCATCGGAGGTTATCGGACAATACTTATTCAACACGGGCTATATGGCCAAGAGCAAATACGCCAAGCTGGGCGAAATCGCACAGCGAGCGTCGGAATTACGGAAAGAGAGGTGATTGTATGTATTCCTATACTTTTGATTCGGAGACAGGGGGAATCATACTGAATTCCACTCCTACGAATTTTTCCAAGGAGCCAAGACCCATTTACGCTGCGGAGTTGGACATTCTTGGTTTTGATAAATACTGGGATTACGACAAACAGAACGATGTGCCCTATATGTGGGCAGAATCTAATATTTACTGGTACAGAGGTGTACAGATAGCCAAGACAAAAGGCGGTGACCTTTATACTGCTCCGGAACTTCAGCCAGTTAGAGATGAAAACGGTTCGATTCCCTTTGGCAAGGCTGATGGCGCTAAGTTGGAGCAGATGGATATAGAAGCCATGTGTGCCGCCAACGAGGACCTACTTACTGTTATAGAGGATTCCACCGTTAAGAAAATTGTTAAGGAGTATGAAAAGTTTAAGGACAAACTGGATATCTTTCATGTGGCTTTCTCCGGAGGTAAGGACAGCGCAGTACTGTTGGACCTTGTGAAAAAGGCACTGCCAAAGGGTAGCTTTGTTGTGATCTTCGGCGACACCGGCATGGAGTTTCCGGATACCTATGAGGCAGTAGAAGAAACAAAAAAACAGTGTGAAGCAGACGGCACTTCATTCTACATTGCCCGCTCGCATTTTGAACCCAAAGATTCATGGGAACTTTTTGGTCCGCCAGCCAGAGTACTTCGCTGGTGCTGTAGCGTACATAAAAGCACACCACAGACTCTGAAAATGAGGGAAATAACCGGTAAAGATGACTATATTGGCATGGACTTTGTCGGTGTTCGAGCACACGAAAGCTTGGCGCGGAGCAAATATGACTACGAGAATTTTGGGAAGAAGCAGAAAGGTCAGTACAGTTTCAATCCCATTCTGGAATGGACGTCTGCAGAGATATGGCTGTACATCTTTCTGAATCATCTCAACATAAATAATGCCTATAAAAAGGGCAATTCTCGTGCAGGATGCTTGTTCTGTCCTATGGGTGGAGGAGCAAGCGACTATTTCAGAAGGAATGCGTACACGCAGGATATTGATGAATATGTAGGATATATCAAAAAATCTTACCTATCATCAGATCCCCAAAAAGTCAATTCTTATATCACAAACGGTGGTTGGTGCGCAAGAAATAATGGTAGAGATTTAAAGGAAAATAAATTTCGGTGTGCAGAGAATATAACAAATGGCTTTATTACAATAACCGTTACGAGCCCTAATGAGGACTGGAAAGAATGGATAAAGACATTGGGGATGCTTACGGAAACCGATAGCGGTTACACGGTACGCTATGAAGGTGAAGAAATTGCGTTTCAAGTTGAGAATACAGAAAATGGATATATCGTTTCTCTACCTGAAAGGCTATCTGTAGAAAAGCCAAAGTTTTCAAGATTATTTAAGCAGGTTTTCAGAAAATCAGCATACTGTTCAGCATGTCAGGTGTGTGAAACAAACTGCAGAAATGGCTGTATTAAGTTTGTCAATGGAAAACTCAGTATAACCAACTGCTTGCATTGCTATCAATGCCATATGATTGAAAGTGGATGTCTATTGTTCCATTCGCTTCGCCATCCACAAGGAGGAGGAAAAAGTATGAAAAGCTTAAACTCGTTTGCTGACCATGCGCCAAAGCGTGACTGGTTAGTTTCGTTCTTTGAATTAAAGGAGGATTTCTTTACAGAGCATACACTTGGTCCCATGATGTATGACATGTTCAGAAGATTTCTCAGAGATGCCGGTCTTAATGAGAAAAACCATTTTACTGACTTTGCAGAGTTGATAAGCAATATCGGATGGGAGACAGATACTGCTCTTGGGCTTGTATTAGTTAATCTTGCAATGGAGAATCCGCAAATTGCTTGGTATATCAAAAATATGGATGTTGGCTATTTTTATGAACGTAAGCAGATTGAAGAAATGCTTATTTCACTTGAAGTTAAGCCAAAGGATGCGAAATCTATAGCAAAGGCATATAAGCGTATCGTAGATACTCCGTTCGGGACAGTTTTGAACTTCGGCTATGTAACTGATGACGATGATATGGTGCGTACCAAGTGCTCCATCAGCGATAATCGGGTTGTACTTTATGCACTTTATAAATTTGCCGAGAAGTGCAACATGGACAAGGAGTTCCATGTTTCCTATCTCTTCAACGAATCTGTTGAGCGTGATGGTGTCAGCCCGGTGCGTATCTTCGGTCTGTATGATGAGGAGGAGCTTAAATCTATTCTCTTAGGGCTTTCCTCTGCGTACCCAGCATTCATCAATGCAACATTTACTAATGATCTGCAAACCATCACCCTGCGGGATAAGACCAGCAACGATGTGCTGAACCTATTCAAGGAGGAATTATAAGATGCCGGTACAGAATCTGAAATACTGCGAATACTTTGATGTTAATGAAAAGTATTTTCCTTGCATTGACGAGTCCGCCATCAACAGCGGTGCGGCTTGGGATACTACCTACCCCCATCAGACCTTTGTTGACCTACTCACTCTGACGGAAAAAATGCTGAGTGGCAACACAAATCGTTCCATTTGGATTCACGGTGCTTACGGTACCGGTAAATCTCAGTGCGCTTATACACTCAAAAAGCTACTGGAGGTGCCGGAAAATGAAGTTAGAGCATATTGGGACAAGTTTGAGCCGCTGAAAAAGAATCCTGTTCTGCTAGAAAAGCTTATCGGTCACAAGGCGCAAGGCATTGTGACGGCATACCGCTATGCCTCCGGAAGCATTACCACACCACAACAGCTTTTCTTTGCGGTGCAGGAAAGCATCAAGAAGGCCTTGGATACGAACAAGGTCTCATACAAGGGTGAAAATTCCCTGAAAGAGAGCGTTATTGCTTGGCTGGAAGATCCGATTCACAATCAGTTTATGAACGCTCTGCTTCAGAAGCCGAAGTGGATGTCCACCTTTTCTCAGTCCTCTGCAGATGAGATTATCAACACACTGAAAAAGAGCAACGATGTTTCCTCTCTAATGGATAATATTTTCGGTCTTGCCGCAGAAGAGGGCATTACAGCTCTCGACCTTTCCGCAGATTCCCTGCGTGACTGGATTGTGGATATTATCGATAAAAATAATATTAAGCTCGTTCTTATCTGGGACGAGTTCAGTGACTATTTCCGTCAGAACAGCACATCTCTGGGCGAGTTTCAGAAAATTGTTTCCATCTGTCAGGAAAAACCATTCTACTTCGTCATCGTTACGCATCCCCTATCCTCCCTTGCAAAAAAGTATGACAGCGGAGATAAGACTAATCCTTGGTCTGTTGTGCAGCAACGCTTTGATAAGGTGGAAATCACCCTGCCTGACAACATCGCCTTTGACCTTATCGGTCATGCATTTAGCGTAAAGCCCGCCGCAAAAGCGAGCTGGGTACAAATGACCGGAGATTTGAATTCTTATGTGACGAATGCCCGAAATGCCGTCATCAAAGCGGCAAATATTAGCGGTGAAAATGTGATGCGGGATATTTTACCTATTCATCCAATTGCGGCGCTCGTTCTAAAAAATATTGCCTCTGCTTTCCAGTCCAATCAGCGTAGTATGTTTGACTTTATCAAAACGCCGAAGGATATGGATGTCAAGGCATTCCAGTGGTTTATCCAGAATACCAGCCCACTTTCCGACCGACCCTTCCTAACCGTGGATATGCTCTGGGACTTCTTCTATGAGAAGGGCAAAGATTACCTGTCCTCAGACATCAAGCTTATTTTGGACACCTTCCCTCAGCAGACACAACTAAATGATAAAGAAAAAATCGTCCTGAAGACCATTTTGATTATGCAGTCTATTGACCAGCGACTGGGCGGTGCACTGCCGATTCTAAAGCCTACGGACCAAAATCTCAGCTATGCTTTTGAAGGCGATACCGGCGAACTAGAATCCTCCTGCAAGAGCATCGCAAAAGCTCTGGTAAAGAAAGGTATCTTGATTGAAAATCCGATTGCGGACGGCAAAAAAGTGTATTCTGCTGCTGTTCTTGCAGGTGATAGCGCCAAGATTGAGGCGTTCAAGAAGGATATCCGTGAAAAGCAAGGTACAACTGCCAAGCTCGTCTCGGAAGGTGCTGCTGTTGCAACGGCACTCAGCCTTCCTCCTGCGCTGAAGCTTCGCTACGCGCTGGATTTGGAAAGCGGCAAACTGCCGGTTGTAACTATGTCAGATTTCAAGAAAGCTATGGATGCCTTGAAGAACAAAGATGTGGACTGGCATTTTTATGCCGTACTTGCGCTGGCAAAGACCGACGAAGAAGCTCAAAGCTTCCGCACCCTGGTAAAGAAAACCATCGTAGATCCTGCATATAAAAACATTGCTATTATTGATGCTTTGTCCACACCTTTGGGATTAGAAGCTTTTGAGCAGTATGTAGACTACTCCGCTATGTCAATGTATTACAATGGCAACAACGGACAGCAGTCAAAAGAAAATGCAAAAAAGGCAAAAGATGTACTGGAGCGTGATTGGAAGGAGCGTATTCACGACGGACAGTTCATCGTCTTTACCTATGCAAATCAGGACGGTGAAAAAGCAACCGGCGCTGGCGCTGTTCAGACTATTCTGCAAACGATTGTCCTGAATCGATTCAAGCATGTACAAGACTTTACAAAGGGCCTTTCCGAAACTCAGTTGAAGCTCACTACTCCGAAGCCCGTTGCAAAATACGGTATGGGCGTAATGGAAATCAAGGGTCTGATTGCCGGATGTGAAAAGTCCGTTCTGGGCAAATTCTGGGGCAAGAAGGAATATTGGAAGGACGAGTCTCTTGCAGGTGAGCATATCGTCATCATAAAGAAATCTGTTGACAAGATGATTGAAGATGCCTTCAAGAGTAGCGGTAAGATTTCAATTGGTGAAATTTACGATCACTTGGAAACCACTTTTGGCTTTTCCGTCTGTAACCTTTCTGCGTTCATTACCGGTTTCCTGCTGAAAGAATACAGTACAGAGCCATATCGTTCTATGGATGCGGAAGGACACAGAGATTCCATGACGCCGGACAAGCTTTCTGAGATGATTGGAAACTATATCGGTAAGAGTCCTAAATCAACCTATATTGTCAGCTTGACCGAAGAGGAAAAGGCATTCTATGAGCTCACGGAAAACGCATGGAATATTACCGCCAACACATGCTCCTCACCCCAACAGGCAGGTACGCTCGTCCTTTCAAAAATGAGAGACCTGTCATATCCTGTTTGGTGCCTGGAAGATGTGGACACTACCGGGGTATTTGATCTTGTCAAGCTTTATATTAAGCTCGTGCAGAGTAAAGGCGATGAAGCACACGATGTGGCAAATGAAATCGGTAAAATTGCAATTCAGCGGCCGTCATCTGCGCAAAATCTGAAGGCACTGCTCACTCTTGACAATTGCAAGAAGGGTATGCATATATTCCTTGAACGTTTTGAGGGCGGCAAACTGTTGAATGTTGCCAAAGAAATCGGTGCAGATGATTCCGTCATGACGGATATTAAGAAACTATTCAGCGTTCAGTATTCTGCCCTTTGGATTGGGTCGACTGGAGAAGATGAAATCCGAAAACTCATAACTGAATATGAAGTTGTGAAGTCTACCAACGTTCTTCTGAATGTCGCTGCTCATTCCAAGGATGCTGCATTTAAGGAATGGCGAGAAACATTGAAGTTTATCGGTTTCTCATGCGAGTCCGTCAAGGCTAAAAAGCCTGCACTTGATAAGTTTTTCTACAGTTTACTTCGCATTGCAAACTACGAGGATATGCTACCAGAGCATGTAAAGTCATTCCTTGATGAGATGACCAATCATATGGCTGATATTCGGGGGATACTTAATAATCCTCTATCAGTTTTTATGGATATATATGCTCCCTATCTAGAAGGCTTTACTGAGGCAGAATGTGAGGAAATCAAGAATTCCATCACATCTGAGATGTTTACTGTCTCCTCCACAGCAAGCAATGCCACCGTGAAAAAAGCTGCAGAAGATTACAGAAAGAATCAGGTGAAGTCGCAACTTTATAAGCTGTGGAGCGATAAGACCGGAGGTAGTAAAAATCCTCGTGTATGGTCTGAAAAACACCGTACGCCAATTCTGTGCTGTATGAAAGATACTCTGTATATCGCCGCAAAGAAAGTGTTTGCTACACTTAACAGTAGCACGCAAAGCGAAGCGGATATCAAGGAGGCTTTGGAATTTCTTCAGAAAGCTGACTTCTTTGATGATATTGCTTCCGCTGATTATCGTGATGAGTGCTTTGCAAAGCATATTATTGGTGATTACACAAGCCTAATTTCAGATATGAATGCGGTAAGAGACGCACTGGAAAGTACCGGGATTAGCGCCTATGAATGGAATGACAACCCTTCTATTAGAAGCAAAGTTGATAGTATGGCGAATGCTGAATATAATGCAGGCGGCAGTGATAAGGTTGTCGACATCATCGAAGGCATGGATGATGCAGAACTAAAGAAATGGCTGACTGACATTGTCAGAAAGGATATGGGCCTTGGCATCAAGATCATTATTAACAAGGAGGAGTAAGATATGCTTTGCCGAGAAGTGCAAAACTACATATCAACTGCAAAAGGACTGCCGTTTTTCTATGTAGTTGGTGATGAAGACTACTCTTCTGTACTGGAAGAATTGAAGCAAGTGGATATCTCCATTGTGAGAATGAGTGATTTCTGCTTCAAGGATGATAAATTTCCTAACGTAGATGAGCTGGTGGATTATTTCCGAACTTCCGATGTGGATTATAGAAACAACAAATTTGTCGTCGTCGGTCTTGGTGAATATCTTGCACTCAGAGGACCCGCCATTGCAGAGAAGGAACTACGTAGGTTGAAGAATACCACCCTTGGAAATGCAAGAGCCATTCTTCTGCTGAGGGGGGTTCCTATTCAGGCCACGAAAATCATCCGTGATGATAACAAGATAGTGGACCAGCAGAGAGCATATATCTCCGCCAATTCTCTCACGAACATATCCATTACGAATGCACCGGAAGATGTTGGTCTTGTTGCAAATGATGGTGTAAAACATTTGCTGCGAGCACTGGAAGACGGCGCTTGCGGAAATGTATATGCAAGTACCTCATTGGTTCTTGATAACACGCTCTTTCCGATATCTAACCTCTCAGGAGCATATTCTGTTGTAAAGCTTCTTGTTGAGAACTTTACACTTGATATCGGGCTCGGTACGAAAGAACAGTGGCAGCGGCTTCTGAAGGACCTAAACAAATACGGTAAAGACATCAAGACCGTATTTGATAAGAACGGCATTGACGAAAGAATCGTTGACGATTTGTGCTTGGCAGTTTCCGGCCTTGAGTATCGAAACTGGCTGGTTTTCCTGTATTTCAAATTAAATGCAAACCAGATACAAAATGCCTACCTGAAACTTGTTGTTGATGAAACTCTGAGTTTTCAGGATTTCAAAACCAATCTTATGATAAAGATTACGGAGCTTTCCCATAAAGACCAGCATTTTAGACGGTTGTATGATGAGAGAAAAAAACTGCTAAAAGATTTCCCAGAAGAGGATGTTGCCATCTTTGTGAAGGCAAATGAAATTGACCCGGCAGAGAGCATCTATCGCCTGACCGATAATACACTACTGGAAAAGAAGACTGCAGTTAAGTGGGTGGCACGGAACGGCTTTAGTGAAGCCATATCCTATGTATACCCCGCTCTCGATGCATATCTGAAGAAATATATATTTGACTGCCCTGTACTTGCAAGCGAATTGACAGAATACTTTGATTCTTATAAGCAGCAAAAGGTTTCAAATCGCATTTCAGATGATTTTGTCAAGCTCGTTGAGAAGTATGCATCTGGCATTTCATACGCGCAGCTACCCACAAGAGACAATGCAATCAAGGCCATTGCAGACAAGAACAGTGCTTACCTGTATTGGATCGACGCATTAGGAGTGGAGTACCTGTCTTATATTACCGCCCTTGCGAAGAAAAAGGGTCTGTCGATTCATACAGATATTGTCCGCTCCGATTTGCCGACAATTACATCGATAAACAAGCAGTTCTATGAACAATGGACGGGCGGCAAAAAATACAAAGAAGAGCAGCTTGACAACATCAAGCATAAGGACAAGGGTGGATATTTCTTTACGGATGACGAGGATCCGATTCATATTCCGGCAGAGCTTGAGATAATCGAAAAAGCTCTGAATACTGCTGCGATGGAGCTCGGCATGCATAACTGCAAATCGTTTGTTATTGCAAGCGATCACGGCGCTTCCAGATTGGCTGTTATAAAAAAGCAGGAAGTGCCGTATGAAACCGACACCAAGGGTGAACACTCTGGACGTTGCTGCAAGGCTTTCGATGGATGCGATGTTCCTTACAAGGTTGAGGATAACGGATATATCATTCTTTCCGATTATGGCAGATTCCGTGGCAGCCGCACTGCCAATGTAGAAGTTCACGGAGGCGCCAGCCTTGAGGAAATTGTTGTACCTGTAATTACGCTGACACTGAAAAAGCAGGCAAGCGTTCAGATTACAGTTATACATCCTGACGATATTACTGCAGATCGGCATGATGGTGTTACGCTGAACTTGTACATTTCAGATGTGGAGTCACCGAACAACATCAGTCTTGTGATCGAGGATAAACCTTATCAAGGTAAATCGGAAGATGGATCACATTACACCTTTGGACTTAAAGATATTAAGCGGGCAAAGACGAAGCCGTACACGGCCGATGTCTTTGACGGGGCTGATTTGATCGGTAGTGTTTCCTTCAAGGTGAGGGGCAAGACCGCTACTGTTAAAGATGATTTCGATTTTGGTGATGAATTCTAAGGAGGAGAACTATGGAGCTTTCCGAAAAGCTAAGAGATAATTTTGACGAGATGGTCGTCTATAAAGATTTGAAGAAAACCAACTTTTTCTCCACACTGAGTCTCCCTGCCTTTATGCGCGATTGGCTGCTGAAAAAGTTCGAGGATGACGAGGGAGAATTTGATAAAGACGATCTTGCCAGATTTGTCAAAAAATTTATTCCTAGAAAAGACGACTGGAATGCGATAAAAAATGACATTGTTATTGAAGGTAAGACAGTAAAATTTCTTGCCAAGGTATCTGTAAATATTGACATCAAAACCGGTGAGGTTTCTTTTGCTCTGCCAGATTTCGGCTTGGGATTTAAAGAAACTATCATTGAAAGCGATGTGTGGGATTCATGCAAAGATGACCTTGTAAAAGGAAGAGATATATGGGGAATGGTGGAGCTTGGATATCGCTCGCCAGACGATTTTGATTTTACCTTTGAGTACGAAAGAAAATCGTCTAAAGCCAAAAATTCTAAAGATGGAAAAATCAAGCTTGTTTCTTTCAAAAATTTCTGCCCTTACGAGATTGACCTTGAGGACTACAAAGAGGCCCGCAAAGAATTCACTATAGACGAATGGATTGATGTTATCCTTGGAGCTGTTGATTATAATGCCGCCGGATACGAAACCGAAGAAGAAAAGCTCACTATGCTTACCAGGCTGCTTCCGTTTGTTGAAAAGCGCCTGAATCTGATCGAGCTTGCTCCAAAGGGTACTGGCAAATCATATCTTTTTGGAAATGTCAGCCGATATGGGTGGCTTTCCAGTGGTGGTGTTATGAGCCGCGCCAAAATGTTCTATGACCAGACAAAGCGCCGAGAGGGATTGATTTCCGGGAGCGATTTCGTCACTCTGGACGAAGTGCAGACAATTTCCTTTACCGATACCGATGAGATGCGGGCTGCTTTGAAAGGCTATTTGGAACAGGGCACATTTACCGTGGGCGACTATAAAGGAACTGCAGATGCTGGTATGGTACTTTGCGGTAACATCCGCAAGGAAATCATGGATGCAGACGGCTATGAGAATATGTTCACTGAGTTGCCGCTCGTTTTCCATGAGTCAGCATTGATTGAAAGATTTCACGGATTCATTAAAGGATGGAATATTCCACGCATGAAAGACGATTTGAAGGTAAATGGATGGGCATTGAATTCGGAATACTTCTGTTCAATCATGCATGAACTTCGCAGTGATATGACCTACAGGAGCATCGTGGACGAATATATTGTTGTGCCAGAAGGAGCAGACACGCGTGATACTGAAGCCGTGAAGCGAATTGCTACGGCATACCTGAAACTGCTCTTCCCGAATGTTCAGCGTATGGAAGATATAACACCGAGAGAATTCAAGAGATACTGCTTTGACCGTGCTCGCAGGATGAGAGATACGATTAAATATCAGCTTGGCTTACTTGATGTAGAGTATGCCGGAAAGGATTTGCCGCCATTTAAGATTTACGGCATAGATGCTGAGTGACATGGAAGCCAAAAAATGTTATGTATGCGGAAAAACTCCGTTGACAAAGGATGAAATAGGCCTTACTAAAAAGATAATCGATAAGAAAGCTACAGCTTTTTATTGCTTGGCCTGTATGGCGGAGTATCTTGAAGTAACCGAAGAGGAGCTGCTCGCCAAGATTGAGGAATTCAAGAACGAGGGCTGTACACTGTTCAAGTGAGGTGTTATAGCTAATGAAGCGACATATCTATGCCGATAATGCGGCAACAACAAAACTGGATAAAGATGCGTTTGAAGCTATGAAGCCATATTTGCTCGATGAGTATGGTAACGCTTCTCAACCGTATTCTTTTTCACGAATACCCAAAAAGGCGTTACAGGAATCTAGACAAATCATTGCCGCTTGTATCAATGCAGAACCGAATGAGATTTATTTTACATCGGGTGGAACTGAAAGTGATAACTGGGTAATCAAAAGCTCTGCTCTTTTTGATTCTGAGAAGTGTCCGATGATAACTTCCGCTTTTGAACATCATGCCATCTTGCACTCTTGCTTCTCGATTGAACGGCTTGGTTATCCAGTAGCCTATATGTTTCCGACAAACGATGGATATATCACTCCAGAGATTTTGGAGAAGCACATAACCAACAACACACGACTGGTGTCAGTTATGTTTGCCAATAACGAGATTGGAAGTATCCAGCCCATCCGTGAGATTTGCAAAACTACTCATGCGCACGGAGCACTTTTTCATACGGATGCAGTGCAAGCGGTCGGCCATGTTATAATCGATGTTCATGAGCTTGGCATTGATTTTCTTTCAGCTTCAGCTCACAAGTTTAATGGCCCCAAAGGCGTCGGATTCTTATATATCCGCAAGGGTACAGAACTGAAGCCCTATGCAGATGGTGGTGCGCAGGAAAACGCACATCGGGCAGGAACTGAAAATATAGCGGCGATTATTGGAATGGCTACGGCTTTAAAAGCAAACTGTGATTTGCTGAAGCAGAATCAGCAGCATATTTTGACTCTGGAGAAACAACTCCTATCAAGACTTGATGAGGCCGGTATTATTTATAAGTGCAACGGCGGAAACAACAAACTACCTGGTCTGCTGAGCTTATCATTTCCGGGCAAAGATGGAGAAGCAATTCTTCATCGTATGGACTTAATGGGAATCAGTATTTCAACTGGATCTGCTTGCGACAGCGTAAATACGGAGATTTCTCATGTTTTACAAGCAATTCGGCTTAACGAAGATTATGCCAAGGGAACAATTCGTATATCGCTTGGAAAATATAACACAGAGGAAGAAGTTAATATTATTGCTGCATCTCTTATCAAAATACTGGGTTAAGATTACATAGAAATCAACAATGCTGGAATTAGTTATCATATACCCCTACCGAAAAGGATATGACGGAAAAGAGAGCGGAGAAAAACATCACAGATATGGATACGAAATAGGGACAAAAACACACCCGTCAAGCGAATAACTTGATAGGCGTGCTTCCGTTTATGCGAAAATTACTTCCGAATTAACCATTTCTCGCACTCTCATTTTGATGTTATTCATCCTTCGTATCCACTCTATAGGATTCTCCTCTTTGAGCTGTTTGGTGACGCCTTCCTTTTCGGCGAGTCCTCTTACCAGCCGAGAAAAGAGTTGTTGTGCCTGTTCCTCAGTATCGGCAAGGTGGGAATGGAGTTTGCCGGAAGTGAGCAAATTGTAGTACAGGATTTTGTGGTATTGCTTCAAGTATCGCAGTCGGCGCTGGCCGTAAATGCCGATAGGCCGTTCTTCCTCGGGTGGTAAGTAAAGATTCGGTAGGCAGTAGTCACCTTGCTTTGTGTATGTGCCGCCGATTTGTTCAAATATTGATTTCATATAGTGAAACCTCCTATTGCGCTTAGATTAATTGCAAAAAATGCTCAATTACAAAAAATACAACGAATATTCCGCTGTTCATGCCACTTTTTACGACGAACATTGAAAATTAGGCGTTTTTTCGAAATAGAATTACTCTTTAAGCAAATCCTCAAACGGTGTTTCAGTTGAGATAAAAGCATCGTAGGCGAAGTTTGCACCGAGGCGGAATCCCATAATGAAACTGTCGAGATTGGATTCGCCGTTGACAACACCCCAAGCGTTCACATAGTCGAGAAACCATTTCTTCGGCTTGTCGGTCAGGGCGTTGGTCAGTAAATCCTCGTTATTCATCAGGACTTCCATTTGCTTTTGCACCGTTTTATTCTCTTTTGTACTGCGTGCCTGCGGATCAATATTTCCGTAGTAAAATTCTTCTATAAACCGTGACATAAATAATGCACCTGCCTTTCGATTACAGTTTAGCAAAATCGAAAAGCAGGTGCGAGTATGCGAATTTTCAAATCGCAGATTTTCTAATTGACATTATTTACTTTCCAAGATATAATTTATGATGTAGGTTATGTTAAATTTGAAGTAATTTGTATGACGGAGCGACGAGAAATCCGAAAAGGACAAAGGACTCAAAACTTCTACAAGCTTAAAATATGTAATTCCAAGATACTATCAACGTCGATTAAAATTCTCGTTACGCCGTTGAGAACCCACAAGATAGGCTCCGGGAGATTCTCCTCTCCTTTGAGGTGGGCCCAGTTGCTGTATCAAAGCTTTACACCATACTTCTTAGACAGTCATTTAGGTGACCGTCTTGGTTGTTATGCGTGTAAAGTACCAATTCGGACAGATTGAGACCATACACGCATAATGTGTATGGTTTTACTTTTTGTCCGGATTGGAGGTGAAAGTAATGAAAATCAATAAATATAACGCTCTGCGATTTTGGGAAGAGTGCTACGGCAACAAACAGTATGCAGAGGATTTTCACGGGAATTTAATGTGTAAAGTCGGCTATGGTAACAAAAATTTCTCTGTCAACTATTATGGGCATAAAATATATTGTGGGTGGAACATTCATCATATATTGCCGTCAGCTTGCGGAGGAACAAACGCAAAAAGAAATTTACTCTGCACCAACATTGCAACAAATGAAGAAGCTGCGGACAGAATCACATTTTGGATTGGCGAATCCCTATATCAAGTTAAACGGATATACGGAACAAGAGATCACGAAATCATTAAAATTGAGTAAGGAGTTTTATTTATGGGAAAACACTTTTTTGACTATGATGGCGGAGATTTTGCACATACAATCTCAGACAATATGGCAATTGACTCTGACGGAGATTTGCTGATGCGTATGGGAGATAATATGGCAATGGATATGGATTCCGGTGAATTACATATCATATCCGGTTGGTCGGATGATGAAGATGATGACTAATTGACAAGTAACCGCCTCTGCGAAAATGCAGAGGCGGTTACTTTTACTTCTTCTGCTTCATCTTCCGACTAAAATCGTTCAGCGTTTGGATATGCCACAGGCTTTTGCGGGTGATGGAACGGAAGGTCAGCGAGCAGAAAAAGTCGATGAGGAAAATTTTCGGTATGTAAAAGAGTTGTCCTTTGCGGAACGATTTAAGTTCCCCACGGTTGCACCAATTATTCACGGTGGTTTTGGCGTAGCCGGTCAGGGCGACAACATCCTGCACGGTAACGACATCCTTATACTTGCCAAGCAGTTTGGCATAATAGTCGTGCATTTGCTTAAGTACATCCTCGGGCAGTTCTTTTGAGAGCTTCGCCACATAGTGACCGCCGTACCATCCCCTAGGTGCGGAATAAAGCTCGGGGTAAACAGCTCGTTCCTCAAGGTACGCCCGAACATCCTCTTTCTTAATTTTATAGCACCGAGTTTTCTTGCCTGTCCACTCGCAGGGCACCTTGCCGCTTTTGAGCAAATGCAACGCCGTGGATTTGCTGATATGGCAAAGGCGATAAAACTGATCCTTATTCATCACATCGGGCACGCTGTCCCAGTCAATCGGTAGATTCATCATCTGATACACCTCAAAAATAGATTTCGTCGGTTTGAAGCTCTTTCTGCGGTGTATGGATTTTTGTATTGCCTTCTCTCCCTATTTCTCTCCTGTCTTCCCTGATTTCTCTCCAAAATCGGCAAAAATGCCGATTTGAACCCACTTTGAAAAAATGCAGTCGCAGCAAGGCTTTATGGGCGAAAAAGCCTTATTTTATGCGGCTTTCGGCGCAAACGAAACAACCTGAAACTGACACGAAACGACCAAGTCTTGACACGCTGACTAAAAGACTCGAAAAGTGGGCCTTCTGGACCACTTAGGTCGTTTTAGGTTGGTTCAGTAATTTATAGGATTTCTTGTCCTTAATTTATCCAAGCGATTGTTCTAAATTCTCTTGACTTTGAATGATGTACTCAATAACATTGACCTTTGGTATCTTATATGAATTGCCGAGTTGGAACGCTTTAATTTTCTTTTCGCAGATCAGCTCATAAGCTAAATGTCGGCTTATTCCAAGCATTTTCCTTAGTTGCGCTACCGTTACAACATCGGGATAATCCGAAAACATTGTCTTATATTTACTATCAATTTTAGTGTTACTCATATTAAAATTCTCCTTATCTTGTTCTTTCCGCTGTTCTTTCCACGGTTCTTTCCAACGGGTAAAAACAGCGAAAAAAGCATAATTTTTGCGTTGACAAACTTTTCAACTATCGTCTTAAACGGCCTGAAACTGCCCGTTTTTGGTGGGTTCGAATAAAATCTCGAAATCAGGTAGTCGCGCAAGCGGCTCGTGGGTTCGAATCCCACCCTGTCCGCCAGCGAAAAACCGGTGAATCCAACGGATTCATCGGTTTTTATTTATTTAAGGATATTCATTTATATTTAATATCTTCTCACGACAGCAAAAGTATATCTCTAATTTACTATCCGTAAAGACATCCTGCATATTTCTGTTTCCAGTCCAGAGCCGCAGGCAGCACTTTCATTTACCAAAACCGCACCCCGTTTGTCAGGCATTGCAGCTTGACAAGCGGGGTGCGATTCACATTTACGGGGGATTACAGAAAAGATCAGGTCAGACTGATTTTGTCTATTCGTTCGAGCTCGTCGCTCGTAAAAGATATTCCATTATTTCTTTGCTTGACTTGTGGGGCAGATTTGAAACACAAAACTACATTACGGTTAACATTCTTCGACGATTAGACGCTTACAGGGTTTTTCATTTTGTCTAAAAAGCCAAGCGCAGCTGACGTAAAATCCATCGGCTGCGCCTATATGTTTTTATATTATTCGGTTATGTCATCACATGGCTTTTTAAATAATATTGCTCACATTTCAACGCTGTACACATATTTTCCGCTTGAAACTTCAAGGCTCTTTCCGTCGGGCAGCGTGATGACAGCGCTCGTGTTAAACGGAACATTAATCGAGAGGACAAAAACGCCGTTTTCAAAATTCCAATTGATTTTGATAGTTCCGCTCGAAAGCTTTTTGAAACATGACACGCTCGTGAGTCCGCCTCCGACGAGGGGTGCAACCTTAAATTTTTTGTAGCCCGGCTCAATCGCTTCGAGTCCCGCGACGCGCCTATATAACCAATCGCCGACTGCACCGTTCGCATAATGGTTGAAAGAAACCATTCCTCCGCCGACAGCGTTTACCAGACCGCTTCCCGGATCTTTTCCGAGATTGACGGTTCCATCGGGTCGAAGCGCGTCCCAACGCTCCCAAATTGACGTTCCCCCGGCTTTGACTTCATACAACCACGACGGGACGGTATCCTGAAGTAAAAGGTCATATGCTTCATTTATATATCCGTTGTCCGAAAGGGCGAAAAGGAGATATGGTGTTCCGAGGAAGCCGGTGGAAAGATGATTATCGGCTTCTTTCACGAGTCTTAAAAGGTTTTCAGCATATTTTTTTCTTTCCTCTCCACTCACCATTCCAAAATACAACGGGCAAACATAGGCCGTTTGAAACTCGTTTTTGAGCGTTCCTTTTTTGTCGGTAAAAACGTTCCGATATGCGTTTTCGATGCACTTTCGCTTTTCTTGAAACGCCTTAGCCTCCTCTTCAAAACCGAGAATGGTCGCAATTTTTGATGCGAGGGCGCAATCGTTGGCATAATATGCGGTTGAAATCCATTTCTTTTTTGCCATCCATTGCTTTTGATTTTCGTTCGGAGCGCACCAATCGCCGTAAGAAAATCCGTGCGACCAAATGTATCTATCTTCCCCCGATGAAAACGCCGCCGCTTTCTTTTCGACTCCCGAAAGATATCTTTTCATCATCGGATAAAACTTTTCAAGAATGGTTTTGTCCCCGCTGTTTTGATAAAGCGCCCACGGGACAAGGAAAACACAGTCGGACCAGCCGGCCGTAATCTTTGTTCCGCCGAAATGTTTGACCCGAGGAACAACGACGGGGATTCCTCCGTCTTTTGTCTGCTGTGCTTTCACATCAATAAGCCACTTTCTAAGAAAGCGGTTCATATTGAAGTTGAAACACGCCGTCGAAGCAAAAACGGAGATGTCGCCCGTCCAACCGAGTCTTTCGTCGCGCTGAGGACAGTCGGTCGGGATCTCAAGGAAGTTTGAAAAACCGCTGTATCTTATATTCTTTTGAAGGCGGTTAATGCTTTCGTTGGAGCAGAAAAAGTCTCCCGTTTCCTCGTCAATCGAGGAAATAACCTTCATTCTGACCTTGACGTTTTCAGGCTCAATTCCGCAAAGCTCGGCATAACGAAAACCCATAAAGGTAAATTTCGGGCAGTAGGTCTCTTCTTCTCCGCCGCAAACATATTCAAGCTTTGCTTTCGCCGAACGCAGCGGCTTTGTAAAAAGCTCGCCGTTCAAAGGAACCTCCGCATGTCGAGCGGTTATCCTCTGCCCTTTTCTCCCTTTAATTTCAAGTTCGAGAACTCCGGCGCAGTTTTGACCAAAATCATAGATATAGCCGTTTTGGCTTTTTTGAATCTCTTTCGGTTCGAGCGTTTCGATTATTTTTGCAAATTTTCCGTATGATGCGACGAGGCGCGGAGAAATACGGGGCTTCTCTTTTTCGGCATTTTCAAAGATCGCCTTGCTTAAGGTTTTCGTTGCGTCGAATATCTCTCCGTTATAAAACGACACGTCTCTGACAGGCCCGTCAGCGGTAACGAGCCAGCTTTCGTCAGTTTTAATTTCGTCTTTTCGCCCATCGTCATATTCGATTTGAACAAGTGCTTTGAGCGCGAGCCTGTCGGCGCCGAGCTTATTACTTCTATTCAGGCCGAAAATCCCGACCGCCCAACCGCCCGCAACGGTGAAAACCAATTCGTTTTTCTCTTCGAGAAACGGCGCAATGTCATAAACCTGATATTGAAGTCGGTCTTCAAAACTTGTGAAACCGGGAGCAAAGCGGTCGTCGGAAATCTCCTTTCCGCAAAGCGTGAATGAATAAATTCCGAACGCGGTTGAATAAAGCCGCGCTTTTTTCACCTTACCCGAAAGCAAAAACTGACGTTTGAAGACGAGCGGAATGGGGCTTTTTCTGAAACCGACATGATAGTTCGGCTTCGTTATCCACTCCGCAGGAAAATCACCGGAAAGAAAGCCCGTTTCAAACTCCGCCGTTTTTTCGGCTTTGTTTCCGTAATTGTCACAAACCGTCGCTTCCACCGTATAAACCGTGCACGGGAGAAGCGCTCTTCCGCCATAAACGATATTGTCGACAGTAGAGCTTTGCTCTTCTGTCTGCCAAAGGACAACTTCGTCACTTTTGACCTTGAGGGAATATGAAGAAATAAAAGCGTCTTCAAGCTCGTTTTCGGTTTCAAGAGTGAAGCGCGGATTTTCACTGTCTGTCACGGCAAAACCGCACAGATCATCGATTCGGATATTTTTAAGTTTCATTTTCCGCCGTCTCCCGTCTTTCCGAAAGCACCGCCTGAATTTTTTTCGGCTTCTTCATTGTTGATTCTGTAAAGCAACAAGAATACAATCGCACCAACAAAAACCACTATACCCGGAATCAAGCCGTCAGCAAGGCTGAGGCCTAACTTTGTGTATGAGCCGTCGCCGTTTGCTGTCCATGAAAGAACGTAAAGCGAAAAAGCTGCGCCTATTCCGTTGCTGATTTTTGTAATCATTGAGGTCGCTGCGGCAATCACGCCCTCAGCACGCAGGCCGAGCTTGTAGTCCACATAGTCGATATTATCCGCCTGAATCGAATAATACAAAAGCTGTGCAAAGCTTGTTCCGCAGCTGCAAATTACGCTTGAGACGCAGGCGGCGACAAGGCCGCTCGTTTTGTCGTTGACCGCAACAAGGCGAACGAGACAACCGATCGCCGTGACGATCATTCCGCAAACATAAATCCTGCGCTTTCCAATCTTCTTCGCGAGCGGAACGGCAAGCAATGAGACGGGGCCGCCGACAATTGCGACCGTATTCATAATCGTGAGCTTTCCGATCGAGCCGAGCGCGTGCGTTGCATAATATGGATTCGACGTTGCAACGAACGCAAGTCCAGTCTGAACAATGAGTCCGCCGATGAAGAAAGCGATAATCGGCTTCAATTTAATGATTCTTAAAACATCCTTTGCTTTATATCCGGCATCCTTGAGCGGTTCGACTCGCTGATGAATACCCGTGATTCCGCCGAGCGAGCACGAAAGGATGATTCCCATAGCAAGCAGATTCATAATATTATAGCCCTTGACGGAAGAGTTGAACTTTGCGAAAACAATAGGAGCTATGAGGTTGAGTCCACCGCCGAGACCGTAAGCAAAATTTTTTAGCATTGCAAGGAAATTTCGCTCCTCCATATCGTTTGTCATTACAGGAAGCATACTGTTGAGTGAAATGTCCATAACGGGGAAGGTTACACCGATAAGCATATATGAAATATAGGCAACCATAACCTTCATCGAATCCGAAACATATGCCGGACCCATCCATACCACGGCATAGTTCAAGGTGCAGATGATCGTTCCGACAATAAGAATTCGTCTGAATTTTCCGAACTTTGAGTTTGGCGCTCTGTCAATGAAATAACCGATGAACGGGTCATTCACTCCGTCAAAAACTCTTGCGATCAAAAACATTGTTCCGACAACCTTTGCGTCCATACCGAGTGTGTCGGTATAGAAAATCGAAAGGTATGCGTTGACCATGGTCATTATAGGGATGTTTCCGAGGTTCACGAAGAAATATGCCACGCGTTCCTTCCAAAGCGGCTTATTCCCGAGCTGAAGCGTGGCACCCAATCCGGAAAGCTTTGATTTTTTTCTTGGTTTTCTTTCATTGTTATGACCGTTCCTTTCCGCTGCGTGTAAGACACAAAAGGCTCGGAAAGCCTTGCACCGTAACACAGCATTAAAAATCTGTGTTGAGACATGCTTGAGAATTTATATTCATTGCATAGTACGTGGATGTGAGTGGGCACAGCGAAAGCTGAACCGCATTGTTGTGTGTATCAGCTGCTCTTTCAAGCACAAATTACATTATTACTCCTATATTCAACAACGCATCTTTTCAATAAAAAGAAAAAGGCGGCAAAAATCATGATTCATCTTCCCTCTTCATCGGAATTGTAACATATCGTTGTGATTATTTCCACCACTTTCTGAAGAAATATCCGAAATAAAAATCGCAATCAGCGAGACTTCTTAAAATCTTGTGTAAACCTCCGAAATGGTATAGAATAAAAATATCA
>OKVK01000051.1_pt1 | contig 83602 bp, 66 predicted proteins | sample 1604771 | NCBI WGS metagenome assembly OKVK01 (sample SAMN01760906, study PRJEB22395) | human gut metagenome | reverse complement strand
GCTGCCGCACCGGTGTTCGGCACTTTGCTGTCGCCCTCGGGCTTATTTGTATCGGGCTTCGTCGAGGGGACTATCGGGCTCGCGGGATCGGAGGGATCGAGCGGCTCGCTCGGATTCGACGGGTCTGAGGGCTCTTCCGGCTTCTCGGGCTTTCCGGGCCAATGGGGCAGACCGGGGATTTCGGGAAGCTCGGGCAGGTCGGGAAGACCGGGCTTCTCGGGCTTTTCGGGATTCTCGGGTTCTTCCTTCTCTGACTTCGAGAGCGCGAAGGAGTCGATTCTCGTCGCGCCGTCCTTTGCCTCATCGTCGAGCATATAAGCGTCGAAATAGAGCTTGCTGCCGTCAATAGTAATCGCGGAGAACACTGCGCTGTGGGCATCGTAGATAGCCTCGGCTCTCGGGAAGAGCTTGTCGGTATCCTTGACATCCTTGGTCTGGTAGTCCTTGACACCCGCGCATGCGCTGATGACATAGACTGTGCCCTCGGGATTGAGCTTTGCGGTGTACTCTCTGCCGCCGAAGGTTATCTTCTGCTCCTCTGCCTTGACAACCTCGTTGTTGTCCATGACATCGGTGCGCAGGTAGACATGGTCGTGACCCTGGAGAACGACGTCGATGCCGAGGTCGGGCATGAGTCCGCAGAGCTGCTTGCGCATAGCCTTGACATCCTTGTCGTCATAGTGCGAGCCGTTGGAATAGAGCGCCTTGTGGAGAACGACTATCTTCCACTGAGCGTCGCTTGCCTGGGCGTCAGCCTTGAGCCATGCGAGCTGATCGTCGCTGAGTGCCTTATCCTCGCTGAGATTGTTGGTGTTGAGGACGATGAAGTGAGCGTTGTTGTAATCATAGGAATAGAACACGCCGCTCTCTCTGTCCTGATCGACCGTCTCGGGCAGGACAAAGTTCTGGTCGAGCATATATCCGCTCTTCTCGTGGTTGCCCGCTGCGGGCATGATAGCGGTGCTCTTGATATTCTCGGAGGCATTGAAGAACCACTGCCACTGCTTGAAGTGCTTGGTGTAATCGACCTGGTCGCCCGCGCTGGCAAAGAACTTGCCCTCGGGGAAGAGTTTGAGCGCGGTATCGACTACCTTGCCCCATGTGCCGTACTGAATGGCGTTCTGCGACTGCTCGTCGCTGACATGGAAGAAGGTGAATGAGTCGGAATTGTCTGCGGTCTCGATTATACCCGTACCGCTCCACCAGCCGTACTTTGCATCGCCGACTCTGTAGCAATACTTCGTGCCGGGCTTGAGACCGGTTATGGTCGCGGTGTGGCGGTTGACATTGATGCCGTAGGAGATGAAGCCGATAATGCCGAGATCGACGCCGGGATACTCCCTCTTGACGAGCTCGGAGGTCGTGCTGACCTTGACTCCCTTGGGAAGCTTATCGGTGAAGGTCGGATTCTCCGAATACTCGGCTATCTGAATGTCGGAATTTTTGAGGCTGTACTTTGTATACCAGTTGATGCTTCTCTCGGTCGATGCGTCGCCGGTGAAAGTTGTGCCTATATTCGAGGGCAGGCGCATATTGTCCTGCGTTACCTCAGGCTCGACGGGGCCGTCATAAACGAGGGTCACATCGAGGTCGGACTTCTCGGCAGGATTCGTATCCTCAACGAGGCTGCGAAGCATTCTGCCGATGGTGTAGCCGATGCTGTCATACTGGCTCTGGGTCATGTACTCGTCGATAACGACGGTGTTGAGTATATTGCGGATGCTGCTGTACTTCTCAGGCAGGAGATTGAGCACGCTGTAAATAACGTTCTCATAGCTCGGATTGCCGCGGAAGATAATCTGCATGATGATATCGGTCACAACGCCTATGGGGCTGGTGACAGAACCGGCGGGGAAGAGCTTGCCGGGGTTAAACTGGAGGGTCGAAAGTATCTCACCCTCAATGACATCGTTGAGCAGGGTGTCGATAAGGAAGTTGATGAGTTCCTTTGCGCCGTCCCTGTTCTCAAAGTAATCAAGAACATCGTTCATGAACTTGTCGTCGCTGATATCCTCGTTGGCGCTATAGAGGGTGCTGATGACCGTATAGGCTGCATCCTCAAAGGTGCCTTTTTCGTTCTTACTCTCAAGTCCCATGCGCTCATAGAACTTGGTGCACTTGTAATCGGACACCTGATAGTCGAACACCTTGTTGATAACGCCGTTGATGACCTCAAAGACACGGTCGGGGTCGTTGATATAGGCCTCGTCTATCTGAGCGCAGAGATCCTTGATGAAGCTCATAATGTTGCTGCTGACCGTAAATATCTCAACGCTGCCTACCTCAAAGCCGTTTGTGCCGAGCGCGTCGATAATTATCTTCTCAAGGTCGATTCCCGACGCCTCAAGGAAAGCATAGAGTCCGCCGGCCTTTTGGATATTGCTGAAAATTCCGGAGAGCGCGTCCTCGACCATGGTTGAGGCGAAGTTGCGTATATCGCCGGGGCCGTAGGTCTTGAAGAAGGAGTAGCTGTCCTTAAAGGGCTGAGCATAGGTCTTTGAAGTGCCGTTGGGGAAGTTTACGACAATAGGTCCGTCCTCGTCAATGTCGTGGGACTTGACGTCGCAAACGGTCTTGCCGTCTGTAGTATTGTCGAAGGTCACGGTTCTGAACTTGTTCGGGAAAGCCGTGAGAGAGGTCGTCTCGATATCATAGAGGGTCTCGCCGTTGTCGTTGGTGTGGGCGGCGATATCGGGGGTATGAAGATGTCCGCTGAAGGTGAAGTGCATTCCCGCGTCGGCAAGAGCCTCGGTGCGCTCCATCCAATCGTCGAGCACAAAGGCATAGAACAGCTCGTCCTCTATCGTCATGTGCGGGACAAAGTTGTGGTGAGCCATGCCTATGACGGTCTCGCCGTTCTTCTTTGCCTTTTCGCACTGCTTGAGAGCCCACTCCATAAGCTCGGGAGTGAGGCAGCCGGAGGTCTCCTGAACATCGTTGCCCTTTGCGGTGGCATCTGCCGAATATTTGCAGGAATCAAGCACGAGAAGTCTGTAGCCGCCCTTGAGTCTGACCGCGAACGAGAGACTGCCCGCCTTGCCGCTCGAGGGAGTGAAAACATCCTCTTTTTCGTCCGTTACAAGGTCGCGGCCGAGATTCTTATATATCTCGCGGAACGCCTCGGGAGAGGTGACTTCGCCGGACTCTTTGACGCCGTTTTTGAATGTAACGCCGTTATAGTTGTTGATGTCGTGGTTGCCGTTTACAACGATGACCTGTATTCCGCTCTCCTTTTCAAAGGCTTCGAGCTTTGCGGCAAGAGCCTTGTGACCCGCCAGCTCACCGTTGAAGGTCAGGTCGCCGGGGATGAATACATAGTCGCTCTTCTCGGCAACTGCCTTCTTGAGTGCCGCGTCTATAAGGGCGTTGGCTTCGTTGTGCTCGCGGTAGCCCCTTTCGTTCCATGCGTTGTAGGCTTCGCTGAATCCGTTCTTTGTGCCCCCTGTTCCTTTTTCGGAATCAGCAAAATAGTGAATGTCGGAGATCGAGGTGACTTTGAGCTTGCCCTTTTCGGTCTGCGCAAAGGCACTGAAAACTCCGGTCGGGAGGGCGGCAAGGACGAGGGTCATGCAGACTATAACTGCAATGATGCGTCTTGCCAATCTTCCTTTGTTTTTCATTTCGTTTCCTCCTTTTTTCTGGTTTTATATTAAACAAAAACGAAAATGCTTAATCCTCCGAGCCGTCCGTCTGCTCGGCTATGCCGAGATATGCGTCCGCCTCCGCGGCGTCCATGCTCTCGATTCCCTTGAGCTTGCCCGCCATGATACGGTTTCTGTCCTGCGCGGCGACAAGGGTGCGCCCCGCCTCGTCTATCTTTTTCTTCGCCTTGTCGAGCACATCGCCGAACTTCTCATACTGCGCCTTGGCGACGGAGAGCAGACGGCGGACTTCGTTCGCCTTCTCGTTTATCGCCACGGCTCTGAAGCCCATGGAGAGGGAGTTGAGAAGCGCTGTTATTGTAGTCGGTCCCGCTATCATGATGTTATATTCGCGCTGGATTCGCTCAGCTATTCCCGTACGCGAGGACGCGATTTCGGCGTAGAGTCCCTCGGTCGCGAGATACATTATCGCAAACGGGGTCGTTGCAGGAACGTTTATGTATTTGGTGACGAGCTTTGCCTCGCTCAGGACTCTGTCCTCAAGAGCCTTGCGCGCCTTTGCGACTTCTTCGGCGTCCGCGCTGTCTGCGGCGGAGCAGAGGCGCACATAGTCCTCCATCGGGAACTTCGAGTCAACGGGGAGATATGCGTCCGCGCCGCCGTCTCCGGCAGGGATGCGGATAGCGAACTCGACGCGCTCGGAGCTGCCCGGGCGGGTGGCGAAGTTTTTCTCGTACATATTGGGTATCGTCTGGTCGAGTATGCCCTCGAGCTGGACTTCCGCCCATGTGCCGCGCGCCTTGACATTCGTCAGCACGCGGTTAAGATTCGTGACATTCGTTGTAACGCCCGTCGAAAGCTCTTTCATCTCGCCGAGCGATTTGTAGACATTTTCGAGCTGCTCGGAGACGGTCTTGAACGAGCTGTCGAGTCTGGTAGTGAGGGTCGAGGAGAGCTTCTCGTCGACGGTCGCGCGCATTTCATCGAGCTTTTTCTCGTTGCTCTGCTGCATTTTCTCTATCGACTCTGCAATAATTCTCGACTGTCTGTCGTTTTGTTCTATGTTATTGCGGCGGATAGTGTCAAGCGACTTCGAGAACATATCCGTCAGCTGCTGCTGATGCTTGAAATTCGCCTCGGTCATGAGCGCGAGACGCTCGTTCATCTTATCGAGCGATTCGGTGAGCTCGGAGCGCATGTCCTTCTGATTGCCCGCGCTCTCTCTGCGGCTGCGCTCGAACTCGTCGCGCAGCTGACCCTCGAGCGAGCTGACTTTATGCTCAAGCTCCTTTATCTGCCCGTCCTGCGCGGAGGGGCGGTTGAGCTTCGTTATAACAATCACAAGCAGCACGGCGCAGACAGCCGAAAGAGCCGCCGCGATATATAAAACAGCGTCCATAATTCCAATCTCCAAAATCTGTAAGATATGATAAAGAATTGTAACAGATTTTTAAAAAAATTGCAACATTTATACAGATATATTTTTAACAATAAAAATTTTTTGAACAATATTATATTTGCCGGATAATCTTTGCAATTAACGGTTGATAACGGGAGTGGTTTTATGCTACTATATAATGTATCCGAAAGGGGCTGCACGCCCCGAAAAAATTATGCCTCAGACCGCCCGCGAAATTTGTATAAATACGCCGGCGTTTTCTATATACGGAGGAAAAGCATGAAAAAAATTACGAGAATAGCTTCAATATTTCTTTCGCTCGCGCTGATATTCTCAGCCGCCGCCTGCGGCAAGGACGGCTCGGGCGCGGCGCTGAGCTATCCGATAGAGTCTCAGCCCGAGTGCCTTGACCCGCAGATAGCGCAGGGCGCGGAGGCAAAGACCGTTGTGCTCAACTGCTTCGAGGGGCTTGTCCGCCAGGACGCGGAGGGCAAGTATTCCCCCGCCGCGGCAAAGAGCTGGAGCTATGATGCGTCCACTCTCACCTATACATTTAAGCTCCGCGAGGACGCGCGCTGGGTCATAATGAAAAAGGCATTCAAGCCCATACTCGGCGACAACATAGACAAGACTTTCGACTCCCGCGTCACGGCGGCGGATTTTGTCTTTGCACTCAGGCGCGCGGTAGCCCCCGCAACGGGTGCGCCCGAAGCGCTGAGCCTCGGCGTCATAAAGAACGCAAAGAGCATAATAAACGGCAAGATGTCCTCCGACAAGCTCGGCGTGCAGGCGGTCGGCGACTTTGAGCTGCGCATAACGCTCGAAAACTCAACGGACGAATCGGCTTTTCTCGATCTGCTGACAAAGGCAATATGCATGCCCTGCAACGAGACTTTCTTCAACGCAACCAAAGGGCGCTACGGGCTCGACTATTCGACGCTCCTGTGCAACGGTCCGTTCTATCTCTCATATTGGCTGCACGACTCCGCACTGACTATAAAAAACAACGACGACTACACCGGACCTTTTCCGGCGAAGCCCGCGAGCGTGTCGCTCGTAATCGACGGCGACAACGAGCAGAAGCTCACTTCCCTGCTCGACGGCACTTACTGCGCCGCCCAGCTCGGCACGAATGCGCCCGATTCGTCCGACCTCTCCGTAACAAAGAACTACGACACCGTCTGGGCGCTGTGCTTCAACTGCGCCGACGCGCCGCTCTCCAACGTGTCGCTGCGCCGCGCGCTCTGCACGGCGGTTGACTACAACTCGCTGACGCTCGAGAGCGAGGATATGCAGAAAACTTATTCGATAATTCCGCCCGCCTGCTCCGTCGGTGAAGGAGCGGATCTTAACAGCGAGCCGGTAAGCATTCTCGGCTACGATATGAACAGATCCGCCGGATACTGGGCTCAGGCGCAGAAAGATCTCACGGGCAAACTGAACCTTGAGATAATCTGCCTGCCCGAGCACGAAAACGCCATGCGCCGCATGATACAGGGCTGGCAAAAAGTATTCGGTCTGAGCGTCAATTTTACAGTCACTGCGCTCGACAGCGCGGCTCTTTCCTCGCGCGTGCAGGACGGCGACTATCAGATAGCCCTGACCTCCATGTCCGCGGGCATAACGGACGCTGCAGGTTTCCTTTCGACGCTCACCTCGCAGGGGACGAATAATATAGTCAGACTCAGCGACGCGCAGTTTGACGCATCCGTCAAAAACCTCAAGGCGCTGAGCGGCTCTGAGCTCGTCAAGGCTTGCCGCAGCGCGGAGGGCAGACTGCTTTCGCTCGGCGCGGTGCTCCCGATGTTCATAACCCCGAGCTATTTTGCAACGGCGAAGGGCGTCAACGGCCTGAGCGTTGACCCGGAGAGCTCGGCAGTTGATTTTGTTTTCGTAACGGCGAAGGACTGACAAGATGAAAAAGGAAAACAGACTCAGATATATACTCCCCGAAAATCGGACGGTGCGCATCGTGCTCGCCGTCTTTTTCTGGTTATTGGCGGCGGCGTGCGCCGGATGCATATTCTGGCTTTCGAGCCGTGACGGCAACCAGTCAAAGGACATGAGCGACAATGTACGCGGAATTTTAGCCAAAATTCTCGGCTCGCCGCTCGGCAGCTTTATTGTGCGAAAATTCGCGCATTTCTTTGAATATGCGGCGCTCGGATTTCTTATAGGCTGCGCGCTTTTCCTCAGCCGCAGGCGTTTTTCGCCCGTTATCTCCGTCATTTGCAGTGCCCTTTATTCAGTCAGCGACGAGATACACCAGTATTTCGTCCCCGGACGAGCATGCCGCATTTTCGATGTCGGAGTCGACACCCTCGGCGCGCTGACGGGTACACTTATCCTCACGCTCATAATTCTTATAGTAAACTCAATCGCAATGCGCAGAAAGGAAAAATATTCCGCGTAAATTTTTAGCATTTCTATTGTCGTTTTATAACAGTATATGATATAATAATGCCTATATAGAGACTTATAGAGACTTTTTGGCTGAGAGGTATATTCAATGGATCATAAAGAGGGGCTCATAGTCGGGCGCAACGCAGTGCTTCAGGCTCTCGAAAGCGGCAGAACGATAGACAGCGTGACCGTTGCACAGGGTCAGCGCGGCGGACAGGCAGGCAGAATAATAGATATCTGCCGCGAGCGCAAGATCCCCGTCAAATTTGCCGATCAGCGCAGGCTCGACCGCCTCTGCGACGGCGCGGCGCATCAGGGCGTTGCGGCATTTGCCGCGGCTCACGAATACGCCGAGATGGACGATATTTTTGCCCTCGCCGAGAGCAGGAACGAAAGCCCGTTCATAGTCGTGTGTGACTCACTTGAAGACCCGCACAACCTCGGCGCTATCCTCAGAAGCGCGGAGGCAGCCGGAGTTCACGGGGTAATTATCCCGAAGCGCAACTCCGTGACCCTCAACTACACAGTCGCAAAGACCTCGGCGGGCGCTATTGAATATGTCCCCGTAGTAAAAGTCGCGAACCTCCCCGCCGCCATAGACGAGCTCAAATCGCGCGGCGTCTGGATATTCGGCGCGGACATGGACGGCACGGATTACACCGCCCTCGACTACAGCGGCAGCATCGCTCTCGTCATCGGCTCCGAGGGCAAGGGCATAGGCCGCCTCGTGCGCGAAAAATGCGACTTCATCGCCTCCCTGCCGATGCGCGGCAAGATAAATTCTCTCAACGCCTCCGTCGCGGCGGGAATCCTCATGTTCGAAGCGGCGAAACACAGAAACTGAATTTTATCCGATTTTTCAGCATATAAGCATATATAAATTGGGGTGAGATGAGTGGAAAACAAACCTTCCGATAAGCGGAGCAAGATTTCACTTGACAAAGTTCTACGCGAAGTGGCGGAGCTCGAAAACAGCCGCGGCGAGCCGGATAGGATCTGGTCGCTGAGCGACATAGACGATCTGTTGGCGAGTACGGATACCGATTCCACGTTGCCCGCCGACGAGGACGACACCGAGCTTCTGTCAAGCATCCAATACTATGAAGGCAGATACTCTGACGATGATACACCGTCGGAGTCTGAACCCGTATACACTCAGCAGGGAGCCGAAGAGCCCGAAGCGGAGATTGCCGCCGAGCCGGATGCCGAGGTTTTGTCTGTCGAGGCCGAAGTTGCCACAGAACCAGAAATTGAAGAATCCGCCGAATCCGACGATGCGGAGCAGACTGGCAAAGAACCTGACGAAGTCGAGGAGGCAGAAGAATCCGCAAGCGAAATATCTTCCTCAGAGTTGAATACGCCCGAAGAGACTGTGGACGAAACTTCTTCTGAAGAGCCAGCAAACGAAGAGACGGCGGAAGCTCCTGCAGAGCCGGAAGAAGCCGAAGCGGCGCAGGAATCTGCCGACGAAATTGAGCCGGAAGCCGAGAAAGTTAAGGCTGAAAAAGTTCCCGCCGATGAGAGCGAGGATATATACTCCGATTCAAAATTCGAGCTGTCTGTTGTGAAAGCCGACGGCGAAGATGATGATATACAGGAATCGGAACCTAAAGATGAAGTTGACACGGACGAATCAAATAAAACCGACGAGTCCGACAACAGCGATAACATTCTGACGCTCCACGGCGAGGAAGAAGAGCCAAAGGACGAGGATGAAGCCGAGAAAAAGCCGACGGTAGAGGAGCTTTTCGGTGCGCCCGCGTCGAGATATTTCGGCGAGCCGACAGAAGAGCCGGAGGAGGACTCCGAGCGTGAGAGCCGCGCCATACCCGGTCTGTTCGGCGACACAGTTGTGTTCGGTCCGATGAAATCCCTATCAGAGCCGACGCAGAGCAAGCCGGACGATGAATATAAAACAAAGCTCATGGCTGCAATCGGCTCGGCAAAAGCGCCGCAGAGCGCCGAGACGATAGAGAAGCCCGGCGTTATCTTAAAGCGCGGTCCGCTCTCCGAGACATCGGGGCTCGAGCCCCTGCCGCAGGTCATTCCCGCCGAAGAATTTGTCGGCTCGGGGGACGATAAGCCTGCGTCGATAGAGGATCAGCCTTTCACTAATCCCGCCGCCGGCAATCAGCCGGAGGAGGAGCAGATGATGCTCAGCGGCTTCGGCGAAGAGCCGGAGACTGAAAAAATAGACGAAGACGAGCTTCGCAGCGAGCTCGACAAAAAGAGGGCGGAGAAGAAGAAAAAGTTCGTTCTGCTCAGCGGACTCGGCGACGATGAGCCGCAGGAGGACGAAAATCTGCCCGAAGAGAAAGAGGACGAGCCGGAGGAGCAGCACGAGAAAAAGAAAAAGCACTCCGAGAAAGCTCCCCTCGAATACGAGAAGCCCGAACAGCGCGGCAGAGTCTATAACAGCCTCAAGAACGCCGCATCGCAGTTCAAGACCTCGGTTATCGGTCTGTGCGTGCTCGAAGGCGTGTCGCTGCTTCTGCTGCTCATACCGAAAATTCTCGAGTGGGCGGCGATAGACGCGCCCGCATTCGACCGCGGAGGCGCGGGACTCGCGGCGGCTAATATAGTGCTTCTGCTCGCGTCATTCTATCTCGCGTTCCCGAATATTTTATCCGGCGTAAAAGCGCTTGCAAACGGCCGCGTGACCGGCGGCGCAGTCGGCGGGCTGACATTTATACTCGCCCTCGTCCAGACGATACTCTCGTTCTTCAACAAATCGCCCGAGGGCGCTTCGGGCATGTTCTACTGCGCGGCAGCGATATTCGCCTTGCTCATGACCGCCGAAAACAGCAGCCGCGGCACGGCGCGCGTGATGCAGAATTTCCTCTTCTGCACCGCAAAGCGCAAGTCGGGACTCTACGGCATAAGGGCTATCGAGAGCGAGAAAGACGCATTTGAAGTCGGACGTGCGCTCAAGATGGGCAACCCCGACATTTTATATTCCGGCAGGGTCGAGTTCCCCGCCGACTTCATCAAAAATTCCGAAGCCAACTCCCCTGCGGACAGCTGCATAAAGCGCAGCCTGATAATTTCTTCGGCTGTCTCCGTGCTGCTCGCGGTTATATCGGGCATAATAACAAAAGATATCTTCCAGGCGTTCGGCGTGCTCACCGGCGCGTTCTGCCTGACCTCGCCCTGCGCTATTGAACTCGCGCTGATGATTCCGCTCTATCTTGAGAACAGGAAGCTCAACTCAGAGGGCGGCATGATAGCGGGCTACGACGCGGCTCTCGAATGTTCCGAGGCGGTCGCCGCCTCCGTTGACAGCGCCGATCTCTTCGACCGCGCGGCGTGCGAGATGCACGGAATGAAGGACTTCCACACCGTGCGCATAGACGATGTTCTGCTCTACGCAGTCGCTATAGTGCTCAAATCCGGCGGTCCGCTCACAGATGTCTTCAACCGCATTATCGGCGGCTCGACCGAGCTTCTGCCGCCCGTGCGCGACATGATATACGAAGACAGACTCGGTCTTTCAGCCACAATATATAATCAGCGCGTGCTGCTCGGCAACCGCAACCTGCTCACGCACCACAATATTGAAGTTCCGCTCAAGTCCGAGGAGGACAAGGTAAAGCGCAACGGGCGCAAGATTCTCTACATAGCCATCGACTCGCAGGTCGCGGCGATGTTCGTTTTCAACTACGCCGAGGACGCCTCGCTCAAGGATTCGATAAACGAGATGGCGGACAACGGCTTTAGCCTTGTCGTTCGCACGGACGACCCGAATGTGACCGACGAGCTCATCGCCGCCCGCTTCGGCATAGCGCAGAAAGATATCAAAATGACGCTCTCCCACGGTGCGCGCATATTCAGCGCATACCGCGACAGCGTTGTTGATTCAGCCCCCGCAAAGGTCATGCACGACGGCTCCGCCCGATCTTACTTCAAGAGCATCGCGGCGTGCGGCAGGCTCGCAAACTTCGCTTCGCGCTGGGCAGTGTTCGCCCTTATCGTGCAGGCGGTCGTGGCGGCGGGCGCGATACTCTGCGTCGCGCTGAAGGCGTTCGCGTTTGTGTCGCCCCTGACGGCGGTTATAGTTCAGGCCGCGATAGTAGCATTCAGCGTAATACTGGAAAAATTCAAAAGATAAATATACTACCCTGTAACATCTAAAAGTCTACATACGGCTGAAGACGCAGTTAAACGCAATCAGATGACGCAATGCTTGTAAAGTTTTAGGTGTTGCAGGGTAGCAGGGGCTGCGCCGAGAATGCGACAGCCCCTTTCTGAAAGGATAAGCGGATATGCAGGAAAAATCAGTCAAGGCAAAAATTGATTTAAGCGGCAAGACCGTGCTCGTGACGGGCGCGGCGGGATTCATCGGCTCTTTTCTCTCGGAGCGTCTGCTCTCGGACTTTGAAGATATCCGCGTCATCGGCTTCGACAGCGTCAACGACTACTATGATATCCGCCTGAAAGAATCGCGGCTCGAAAAGCTTCAAAAGCATAGAAATTTTATTTTTATCAAAGCGAACCTCGCGGACAAGGACAAAGTGAGCGAAGTGTTCCGCGAATACTCGCCGCAGATAGTTGTCAACCTCGCGGCGCAGGCGGGGGTGCGCTATTCGATAACGAACCCCGACGCCTATATCGAGTCGAATATAATCGGCTTTTATAATATCCTCGAGGCCTGCCGCCACTCATACGACGACGGCGCAACACCCGTCGAGCATCTTGTATACGCTTCGAGCTCGTCGGTCTACGGCAGCAACAAAAAAGTGCCCTACAGCACCGACGACAAAGTTGACAACCCCGTCAGCCTCTACGCCGCGACAAAAAAATCCAATGAGCTGATGGCTCACGCCTATTCGAAGCTCTATAATATCCCCTCGACGGGACTCCGCTTCTTCACGGTCTACGGACCCGCAGGCCGCCCGGACATGGCGTATTTCGGCTTCACCAACAAGCTTCTGCGCGGCGAGACGATACGCATTTTCAACTACGGCAACTGCAAGCGCGACTTCACATATATCGACGATATAGTCGAGGGCGTTGTGCGCGTCATGCAGGGCGCGCCTGAGCGTAAAAACGGCGAAGACGGTCTGCCCGTTCCGCCGTATGCGGTCTACAATATAGGCAACCAGAACCCAGAAAACCTGCTCGACTTCGTCGACATTCTCCAGCAGGAGCTTATCGCCGCGGGAGTTCTGCCGAACGATTACGACTTTGAGGCGCACAAGCAGCTCGTCCCGATGCAGCCCGGCGATGTCCCCGTGACCTATGCGGACACGACCCCGCTCGAGCGCGACTACGGCTATAAGCCCTCGACAGATCTCAGAACCGGGCTTCGCAGCTTCGCCCGCTGGTACAAAGACTTTTACAAGATTTGAATAGCATATATTATATATTATATAATGTATATCTTTCGGGTCAGAGATGCAAACGAAAGATAAATTATATTCCTTTTTATCCCACAACAACCGCACACCTCGACAGCCGCAAAAACTGCGGCTGCTTTTTATTTTGCGGGCATATGGGTAATGCTTCAAAAGAGTTGCAATGGCGGCGTGGAAGTTGTATAATTAATTGATTTTGATAAATTCGCGTCAAGGGGCGGCGCATTTTGCGGAGACAAAGCGCGTCAAGCGCAAAAAATATACTGTGAGGTTTTACAATGTTCAAAGTGGGATTCGATAACGACCTTTATATCCAGAAGCAGTCCGAGCAGATAAGCAAACGCATCAAGGAATTCGGCGGCAAGCTCTATCTTGAGTTCGGCGGCAAGCTCTTCGACGACTACCATGCCTCGCGCGTCCTGCCCGGCTTCAAGCCCGACAGCAAGCTGCAGATGCTCAAGAATATCGGCTCGGATGTTGAGATAGTCATTGTCATCAACGCGAGCGATATCCAGAACAACAAGATCCGCCGCGACCTCGGCATAACCTACGACAGCGACGTGCTGCGCCTCATCGACGCGTTCCGCGCGATCGGTCTTTTCGTCGGCAGCGTCGTTATCGCGCAGTATAAGGGTCAGCCCGCCGCGCTTGCATTCAAGAACAGGCTTGAAAATCTTGGCGTGCGCGTCTTTATCCACTATCCCATCGAGGGCTATCCTTATAATATCCCGCACATCGTCAGCGAAGAGGGCTTCGGCAAGAATGAGTATATCGAGACCGAGCGCCCGCTCGTCGTTATAACCGCGCCCGGCCCCGGAAGCGGAAAGATGGCGACCTGCCTCTCCCAGCTCTATCACGACAACCTGCGCGGCATCAAGGCGGGATACGCAAAGTTCGAGACGTTCCCCATATGGAACCTGCCCCTGAAGCACCCCGTCAACCTCGCATATGAGGCGGCGACCGCTGACCTCAACGACGTCAACGTTATCGACCCCTACCACCTCGAAGCTTACGGCAAGACCACCGTCAACTACAACAGAGATGTTGAAGTCTTTCCCGTGCTCAACGCTATATTTGAGAAAATCGAGGGCAAGAGCCCCTATAAATCGCCCACGGACATGGGCGTCAACATGGCGGGCTACTGCATCTCCGACGACGCCGCGACCCGCGACGCCTCTTTGAACGAGATAATCCGCCGCTATTTCAACGCCCTGTGCGACCACAAGAGAGGGCTCACGGGCGACGCGGAGCTGACTAAAATCGAGAGCCTGATGAATCAGGCGGGCATCACCGAGGAATACCGCCGCTGCGTGCGCCCCGCGCTCGACAGAGCAAAAGAGACGGGCGCTCCTGCGGTCGCAATCGAGCTGCCCGACGGCAGACTGATAACCGGAAAGACTTCGTCCCTGCTCGGCGCGAGCTCGGCGGCACTGCTCAACGCGGTAAAGCTCCTCAGCAATCAGCCCAAGGAGCAGCTGCTCATCGATCCCGGCGTTATCGAGCCGATACAGTCGCTCAAGACGAATATCCTCGGCAACAACAACCCGCGCCTGCACACGGACGAAGTTCTCATCGCGCTCTCCATGAGCGCGACCGAGAGCGAGCCCGCGAAGAAAGCGTTCGACGCGCTCTCGCTCCTGCGCGGCTGCGAGGCACACTCCTCGGTTATACTCTCCCAGGTCGACGCGGATGTCTACCGCAAGCTCGGCATCAACCTGACCTGCGAGCCGCATTATCAAGTCAAGAAGCTCTACCACAAAGCGTAAATATAAATAATCAGCCTGCGGAGATATCCTCGCGGGCTGTTTTTTTTGCAATATGAGTCCTATAAATCACCCAGTGAAATACAAAAGCCGCAACCCACGCTAAAGCGCGAGTTGCGGTTTTCTTTTTGCTCTTTGGTCTGCGCCGGGTGTGACAGCCCGGCTTATTTTGCGGGGACTGTGTGCCAGATATTCTCGGCATACTCGTTTATCGCCCTGTCGGCGGCAAATCTGCCGGAGCAGGCGGTGTTCATCAGGGACATCGAGTTCCAGCGCTTTCTGTCCGCCCAGAGCTCGTCGATCCTGTTCTGCGCCTGGCGGTAGTCCGCGAAGTCCGCGAGAACCATGTAGGGGTCGTGATAGACTATCGTTCCGCTGATCTCCGGGAACTGCTTATCGCAGAAGCCGCGGTTTATAAAGTCGATAACATTGCGAAGCTCCGCATTGTTGTTGTAGAAATTCATCGGAACATAGCCCTTGCTCTTGAGTTCATTGACCTCGGGGGTGGTCATGCCGAAGATAACTATATTCTCGTCGCCGACTGCGTCGTGAATCTCAACATTCGCGCCGTCGAGCGTGCCGAGGGTTATCGCGCCGTTCATCATCAGCTTCATGTTGCCCGTACCGCTCGCCTCAGTTCCGGCGAGGGATATCTGCTCGCTGACGTCGGCGGCGGGCATCATATATTCAGCCATGGAGACGTTGTAGTCCTCCATGTAGACGACCTTGAGCCTGCCCTTGACATCGGGATCGTTGTTGATAAGATCCGCGAGGGCGCAGATGAAACTGATTATCTTCTTCGCCATGAAGTAGCCGCTCGCCGCTTTTGCGCCGAAGATATAGGTGTGGGGCGTGAAATCGCCCGAGGGATTCGCCTTTATCGCGAGATATTTCGCGAGGATATTGAGCGCGTTGAGGTGCTGGCGCTTATACTCATGCAGGCGCTTGACCTGAACATCGAAGATGGAGTTCGGGTCGAGCTCGATGCCGGTCTTTGCCTTGACGCGCTTTGCGAAGTCCGCTTTGTTCGCGGTCTTTATCTTCTCTATCTCCGCGAGAACGGCGGGGTTATCTTTATATTTTGCAAGCTCCGAGAGGCACTCGGCGTTATATACGAACTCGCCGCCGATAAGGTCGCTGAGCATCGAGGTCAGGCGCGGGTTTGCCTGGCAGAGCCAGCGGCGGTGGGCGATGCCGTTTGTGACATTGCAGAACTTGTCGGGCGTGAGGGTATAGAAGTCGTGGAACACGCTGTCCTTGAGTATCTCGCTGTGGAGAGCGGAGACGCCGTTGACGCTGTGGCAGCAGGCGACGCAGAGGTTCGCCATGCGCACGACTCCGTTTGAAATAACAGCCATTCTCTCGACCTTATTAGCGTCGTGAGTCTGCTCCCAGACGCTGCTGCGGAAGCGGTTGTCTATCTCCTTGACTATCTGATAGATTCTCGGAAGCAGGCGGCGGAAGAGATCCTCGCTCCAGCATTCGAGAGCCTCGCTCATGACGGTATGGTTCGTGTAGGCGAAAACTTTCGTCACAACATTCCATGCATCGTCCCAGCTGTAACCGCACTCGTCGAGCAGCAGGCGCATGAGCTCGGGGATGGCGAGAGTCGGGTGGGTGTCGTTGATATGGATAGCCATTTTGTCGCAGATATTATCGAGCGAGCCGTATTTGCGCAGGTGGCGGTTGACTATATCCTGAACGGACGCGGAGACGAGGAAATACTGCTGGCGCAGGCGAAGGCTCTTGCCCTCGGGATGGTTATCCGCGGGATAGAGAACCTTGCTTATGACCTCTGCCATGGCGTTTTGCTCCATGGCGCGCAGGTAATCGCCCTGATTGAAGGAGTTCATGTCTATTTCCGAGCTTTTCGCACTCCAGAGGCGCAGGACGCTGACTCCCTTGCCGTCCTTGCCGGCGACCATCATATCATAGGGTACGGCGTGGACTTTCTTCGCGTTCTTTATATCGACGCTGTGATAGCCGTCCTCCCAGTGATCGACGACTTCGCCTTCGAAGCTGACATCGACGCTCTTCTCCTCGCGCGCGACGAGCCAAACCTCGCCGCCGGGGAGCCAGAAATCGGGCATCTCGGTCTGCCAGCCGTCAACGAGCTTCTGCTTGAAGATACCGTATTCGTAGAGAATGGAGTAGCCCATACCGAGATAGCCGTCGGTTGCCAAAGCGTCGAGATAGCACGCCGCGAGACGGCCGAGACCGCCGTTGCCGAGACCCGCGTCCGGCTCGCAGTCATAGAGCTTGTCGAGCTTTATGCCGAAATCTTCGAGTGCCTCCTCCATAACGGGAATGAGATTGAGGTTATAGAGCGTGTTCTTGAGCGATCGTCCCATGAGGAACTCCATGCACATATAGTACACGCGCTTCGAGCCGCTCTCCTCGCAGCGCTTTTCAAACTCGTGTCTGCCCTGTCTGAGCATATCGCGGGTTATCATCGCGATAGCCTTGTAAAACTGCTCGTAGTTGGCCTCCTCGGGAGTTACGCCGAAAAAGTGCGAGAGCTTTGCGGTGATCTGCTCCTCGGCGGCCTTCTTTGTCAGTGAATAATCCATTGTATCAAACCTTTCGTTTGCTTGTGCAGCATATACTGCCGGATATATAAAAATATACCAGATGTTATTTTATACCGAAAATGTAAATAATACAACCGAATACTCGCAATTACCGCTCGAACGCCCTCAGAAAAAACGAACTCCCCGGCGAGAATTTTCAACAAAAATGCCTAAAAATGTCAGACACGATTGAAAAAACAAGTATTGTTTACAATTTGTTCATATTTATGTATACTTGATGCAACACGGCGCAATTATTCTATATGTGTACCCAAGAGGTACCGAAGAGACAACTACCTATCTGGTTTTAATAATTGTCAACTTCTTTTTTCATTTTTATTTTCTCTTTCCCCAAAGCTAAAGCCGAATGCTGCACACATTCGGCTTTAACTTTTTTCGGGGAACTTTTTTATTTTTACAGGTCGTCTACATCCTGCACGGGCTGCGAGCCGTCGAGCGGTGTGCCCGAATAACTGCCGAGAACATCGGTCGGGATAACTCCCTCTTTGTTCATCGGGTCGTTGTACTGCGGAATTTCGATTATCTTTTTCTTCTGCTTTTTCGGCTTGTCCACAAAAAATTCTCCTTTCTCTGCGTTTGCGTTTTTAGCTTTCCGCGCGGGCGCGCCGATATTCCGTGAAGCAGAAAGTTGAATTTGCGCGTTATTTCTGATAGAATCATCTTGTCCGAAAGACGGAGGTGCAAAAAATGAAAAATTTCAAAAAATATATCGCCGCTTTGCTGATTTTTGTTCTCGCGCTGAGCCTTTGCTCCTGCTCACTGATTGACCGTCTCAAGCCCGCTCCCGCGCCGGAGACGGTCAGGCTGACCTTTCCCGAGGGTACGACCGTTATTCAGGCGGCGCAGAAGCTCGAAGAGAGCGGCGTATGCACAAAGGACGAGTTTATCTCGGCGGTCAACAACACCGAACGGGACAACAAATTCGTTAAAGCTATAAACAATCCGCAGGAGCGCCCGTTCCTGCTCGAGGGCTATATCTATCCCGACACATATGATTTCTATGTCGGCGAGGGCGCGGAAAAGGCTCTCGGACGCTTTCTCGCGAACACTGAATCGAAGCTCACAGACGATATGTATGCTAAAGCTCAAAAAATCGGCATGTCCATGGACGAGATAATCACGCTCGCTTCGATAATCCAGCAGGAGGCGTCGGTGCCGTCGGTCATGGCAAATGTCTCCTCCGTGCTCCACAACAGGCTCAATTCATCGGGCTATCCGCGCCTGCAGTGCGACGCGACGGTGTTTTATTTAAAGCGCAGCGTCAAGCCGTATATAAGCGAGGATCAGGCGGACAAGTACGATGAGTTTTACAACACCTACGACCGTAAGGGGCTCCCGGCGGGTCCGATAACGAACCCCGGAATTGAAGCGATAAACGCCGCGCTGAACCCGGCGGATACGGACTACTATTTCTTTGTCACCGACAACGACGGCAACTACTATTTTGCAAAGACCTATCAGGAGCACCTGAAAAACTGCAAAACGGCGGGGGTCGCGCAGTAAAAATTTTGCAAATATTGCTTTTCGTATCATTGAATTTTTCAGCCGCGCATAGTATAATTGGATTTTAGGCAAATCAAATATACTTCATCACAGGGGTATAAAAGAGGTATTATGAACGGTCTTATTGCATCGGCAAAGAAAATAGAAGAATACGGCGCGCTGCTCGACTGCGTCCGAAATACCCGTCTGCCCATAGGCATGACGGGTCTTTCCCATATACACAAGGCGCATTTCGCCGCCGCACTGAACGCGGACTGCGGCAGACCCGTGCTCGTTATAACGGCGGACGAGGCGCAGGCTTCACGCCTTGCGCTCGACATGAAAACGCTCGGCTGCCGCGCCCTGCTCTATCCCGCGAGGGATTTTGCGTTCCGCTCGACGGAAAGCCAGTCGCGCGAATATGAGCACAGGCGGCTCGGCGTGCTCGACAAGATGCTGCGCGGCGAGGCGCAGGCGGTAATCTGCTCCGCAGAGGCGGCGTCGCAGCTGACTCTGCCGCCCGAGGAGCTTAAAAACCGCACGATTGAACTCGCCGTCGGCGACGAGATGCCGCTCGAGGATATAGTAAAAGCGCTGCTTCGCGCCGGCTACTCCCGCTCGGCGCAGGTCGACGGAGTCGGTCAGTATGCGGTGCGCGGCGGAGTGCTCGACTTCTTCACGCCCGGCGAGGAATATCCCTGCCGACTCGAGCTGTGGGGCGACGAAATCGACAGCATGGCGTATTTTGATATAGAAACTCAGCGCCGCACGGACAACATTGAAAAGATAAAAATAACCCCGTCAAACGAGATTCTCCCGCCCGAAACGGACGAATTTGTCGAGCTGCTCGAGCGCTTCCGCTCGGAGATACGCGGCAAGGGTGCGGTCAAGGCGCGCGAGTGCGTTGACAAGGATATCGACAGAATAAAGGGCGGTCTGCGCCTGCAATCGACGGACAAATATATGCCCCTGCTCTACGATGTGGCTTCGATATTCGACTACGCTAAGGGCTATATTCTCTGCGTGAGCGAGAGCTTTTCCGTCAAAGAGCGGTTTAACGCCGCCATCGGGCTCATGCACGAGGCGATGAAGGCGATGTTCGAGGAGGGAGAGCTCTGCCCCGGACTCGACAGATTTTCTCTGCATCTCTCAGACCTGCTGAACAACTATGAGCAGATGGGCGCCATATACATGGACAATCTGCCGCGCGGCGGATTCGACACGCCCGTAAAGGAACTTATAGGCGTCAACGCAAGGCAGATAACCGCATGGAACGGCTCGTTCTCTGTTCTCAAGGACGACCTCGACGCGCTGACGGACAGAAATAAACGCACCTGCGTTATCTTCGCGGGCACGCGCAAGGCCGCCGACGCACTGCGCAGCGATCTTATAGACGACGGCTACAGCGCGCTCTACATGGACGAACTGCCCGGGGAATTGGTTCCCGGTACGCTCACGATAGTACCCGGCTGTCTCTCGGCGGGATTTGAATATCCGCTGGCAAAAATAACCGTATTCACCCACTCCGGCAGGACGGCGGTCGCTCAGCCGAAGAGAAATGTCCGCAAAAGCTCGAACGCGTTCCACAGCCTCGATGAACTGCACCGCGGCGACTATGTCGTTCATGTCGCGCACGGTATCGGCATATTCGAGGGTATAAACAAGCTCGAAGCGAGCGGCACGATAAAAGACTATATCAAAATTCGCTACGACAAGGGCGACATTCTCTATGTCCCGGTCACTCAGCTCGACCAGGTCTCGAAATACATCGGTCCGTCCGGCGACGACAAGCCCGTCCGCCTCAACAAGCTCGGCGGCAAGGACTGGCAGAAGACCCGCTCGCGCGTGCGCAGTGCGGTCAAGGATATGGCAAAGGAGCTCACGGAGCTGTATTCGCGCAGGCTCAAAATCGAGGGTCACGCATTCTCGCCCGACACGGATATGCAAAGCGACTTCGAGCGCAGGTTCGAGTTCGACGAGACCTCGGATCAGCTCAGATGCATCGATGAAATAAAGGGCGATATGGAGAGAAGCTGCCCCATGGACAGACTGCTCTGCGGCGATGTCGGCTTCGGCAAGACGGAGGTCGCGCTGCGCGGCGCGTTCAAGTGCGTTGCGGACGGCAAGCAGTGCGCCATTCTTGTGCCGACCACAATTCTCGCCTATCAGCACTATCAGACGGTGCTCAAGAGAATAGAGGGCTTCCCGGTCGAGGCGCGTATGCTCTCGCGCTTCTGCTCAAAAAAAGAGATTGAAGACACGATAAACGGTCTGCGCCGCGGAAGTGTCGACATCGTTGTCGGTACGCATAGACTCATATCAAAAGATGTTCAGTTCCGCGACCTCGGGCTGATAATAATAGACGAGGAGCAGCGCTTCGGCGTGGCTCAGAAAGAGAAGCTCAAGGAGCTCTATCCCAAGGTCGACGTTCTGACGCTGACCGCGACGCCCATACCGAGGACGCTCAACATGGCGCTCTCCGGAATACGCGACATGTCAATACTCGAAGAAGCGCCGCACGACCGCTCGCCGGTGCAGACCTATGTTGTCGAGCACAATCCCGAGATGCTCGCGCAAGCGATGAACGCGGAACTCAGGCGCGGCGGTCAGGTGTATTATCTGCACAACCGCGTTGAGAGCATAGAGCACACGGCTGCAAAAATAAAAGATATGCTGCCCGATGCCGTTGTCGGCATAGCCCACGGCAAAATGAGCGAAGACGAACTGAGCGAAGTCTGGCGCAAGCTGCTCGAGGGCGAGATAGATATATTGGTATGCACGACTATAATCGAAACGGGCGTTGATGTTCCGAATGTCAACACCCTTATAATTGAGGACGCCGACCGCATGGGTCTCGCCCAGCTGCATCAGATACGCGGGCGCGTCGGACGCTCGTCGCGCAGAGCGAGCGCGTATCTCACATTCAGACCCGGCAGGGAGCTGACGGAGATAGCCACGAGCAGGCTCGATGCGATAAGAGAATTCACGGAGTTCGGCTCGGGCTTCAAGATAGCCATGCGCGACCTTGAACTGCGCGGTGCGGGCAATGTGCTCGGCGCACAGCAGCACGGTCACATGGAGGCTGTCGGCTACGAGATGTATCTCCAGATGCTCGAACAGGCGATAAGCGAGGAGCGCGGAGACCAGACAAAGAAACCGAAGAAGGAATGCCTTGTCGATCTGCCGATAGACGCGCACATCCCGCCGACATATATCGAGAGCGTGCCGCAGAGGCTCGGCATCTACCGCCGCATCGCGGACATAACCTCGCGCGCGGACGCGGACGATGTAACGGATGAGCTCATCGACCGATTCGGCGAGCCGCCCGCTCCCGTGCTCGGACTGATAAGGACTTCACTGCTCCGGGCGTATTCCGCCCAGCACAACATCTATGAGATCGGGCGCAAAGGCGACAAGCTGCTGCTCTATATCGACGACCTCGACATGCAGGAGATCTCCGCCATAGCCGCGGGCTTCCCCGGCAGGGTGACAGTCAGCGCCGCAGGCAAGCCGCACATAGCAGTGCGCATCATGCCGCAGGATAAGATGCTCGACCTGCTTGAAAAAGTGCTCATGCTCATGAACACCGCGAATAAACAGAAAGACAGCTGACTTATCAGCTGTCTTTTTCAAAAAAGGGAAGCGGCCGGCTGACAGATATCAGACGGTCGCTTGTCTTCTCCCCAAATAGATGCTGCACGCCTGACGCACAGCCTAGCTTCTTTTTTCATAAGGTTATTATATACTGTTTATGTTTGGGAAGTCAATATTTTTCGCAATAAATAATATTTTACTTATTCGCCGCGTTCTCTTCTCGCCTGCTCGGGCGAAACGGGCGCGTGGGGGCAGACTATCTCGTCTATTATCTCCTGCGGAGCCGCCCAGCGAACGGCGTTTATTAAAATCTGCTGAACCTGCGGGATATAATATGTCGGGTTAGCCTCATGACCGGGCTGGAAATAGAATACTTTTCCGCGCCCTCTTCTCCAGCAGCAGCCCGAGCGGAACACATCGCCGCCGGAGAACCAGCCGAGGAAAACAAGCTCGTCCGGCTCGGGGATATCAAAACGCTCGCCGTACATCTCTTCGACGGGTATCTCAACATATTCGCCGATGCCCTTTGCTATCGGGTGCGCGGGATTGACTGTCCAGAGGCGCTCAAAATCGCCGTCGCGCCAATGCAGGGCGCAGGAGGTACCCATAAGGCGCTTGAAGGGCTTTGAAAAATGCGCGGAGTGCAGCGCTATGAAGCCCATGCCACGCAGAACTCTGTCATGCACGCGCTCAACAAGCTCATCGGGCACTTCGTCGTGCGCCTTGTGTCCCCACCAGATGAGCACATCGGTGTTTTCGAGCACTTCGGGCGGCAGACCGCAGTCGGGGTCGCTGAGGGTCGCGGTGCGCACCTCGATATCCTCCTGCGTGTCAAGGAAGCTCTTTATCTGACCGTGGATTCCATTGGGGTAAACTGCCGCTATCTCGGGCGATTCGACCTCATGGACGCCCTCGTTCCAGACGGTAACTCTTATCATTTTATCAGTTCCTTTCGGGAGAAATTTTATCCAAGTCAAGTATATATTTTTGCCCGCCCGCTGTCAATGGATTTTCTCCCGTATTGCAAAATCGACCGCCGTTTGATATACTTTAATAAAGATTTTTCGGGGTGATATTTTGCTTCTCAACAAAAATGACGACATTGAACTTCATATAGATTCGGTCTCGCTGACGGGCAGCGGAGTCGGCAGATACAACAGGCTCGCCGTGTTCGTCCCCGCGACCGCACCCGGAGATATAATAGAAGCGCACATAATCAAAGCGAAGAAGAGCTACGCCGTCGGCAAGTGCACGAAAATAATCAAGCCGTCGCCCGACAGGACGGAAAACGACTGCCCGGCATATCCCGGCTGCGGCGGCTGCTCGTTCCGCCACATGAGCTACAATGCGGAATTAAAGCTCAAATCCGATGCCGTGCGCGACGCGTTTTCGCGCATCGGTGGACTTGATGTTGAACTAAAGCCGATAATCGGCGCGGACTCGCCGGACGGCTACCGCAACAAGGCGCAGTACCCGGTGGGACGCGAAAACGGCGAACTGAAAATCGGCTTCTACTCCCGCCGCTCGCACAGGATAGTTGACTGCCGCGCGTGCCGCCTCGCGCCGCCGGAGTTCGAAAAAATACTCGGCACGGTCGCGGACTGGATCGAAAAATATAATATTTCCGTCTACGATGAAACAAGCAGAAGCGGAGCTGTCAGGCACATATATCTGCGAAAGGCGTTCGCGACGGGCGAGATAATGCTCTGCCTTGTAAGCGCACAGGAAAACCTGCCGCACACCGACAAGCTCATCGAATCGCTCAAGAATGAAAAAGCTATAAAAAGCGTGCTGATAAACATCAACCCCGACGACACGAACGCCGTGCTCGGCGAAAAGTGCATCCCGCTCCTCGGCGACGGCTGCATAACGGACATTCTCTGCGGGATAAAGGTACGCATATCGCCGCTGTCGTTCTATCAGGTCAACCGCGCGCAGGCGGAAAAACTATACAAAAAAGCCGCCGAATACGCCGGAGACAAAAAAACAAAGCTCCTGCTCGACCTCTACTGCGGCGCGGGCACGATAGGGCTTTCGATGGCAGACAAGGCGGAGGAACTAATAGGCATAGAGACCGTCGCGCCGGCGATAGAGGACGCAAAGAAGAACGCCGCCGCAAACGGCATAGAGAACGCGCGGTTTATCTGCGCGGACGCAGGCGAAGCCGCCGAAAAGCTTTTCGGCGAGGGCAAGCGCCCGGAGGTAATAGTCCTCGACCCGCCGCGCAAGGGCTGCTCGGAGCAGACGATAAAAGCCGCCGCAGGCATGGCTCCCGACAGGATAGTGTACGTCTCCTGCGACCCCGCGACGCTCGCGCGCGACTGCGCCGTGTTCAAAGAACTGGGCTATGAAGTCGAAGAAGCGACCCCCGTCGATCTCTTCCCGAGGACAGCGCATGTTGAGACGGTTGTTCAGTTGGTTAGAAAAAATCCGGATACATATATCGACATTACTATTGATATGGACGAACTGGATTTAACATCATCCGAAGCAAAGGCAACTTATGATGAAATAAAAGATTATGTGTTTGAAGGATTTGGTTTAAAAGTTTCATCGCTCAACATAGCACAAGTAAAGACCAAGTGTGGAATTATTGAACGAGATAATTACAATAAGCCGAAATCCGAAAACGCCAAACAGCCGCAATGTACAAAAGATAAAGAAGAAGCTATTATGAATGCTTTAAGGCATTTTAAGATGATATGATGTTGTTAAGGAGAAAATCGTGAATTGGGAACAATATAAAAAAGAAATAGAATTGATAGAAAAACAAAATAACGTCGAACACGATTTGTATAACATTATTGCTGATATGATAAGAGAAAGGAAGGCTTTTGCCGATGTTTCGCTACGAGATATAAGCGGTCGACAAAGAACAAAAAGCGCTCAAGAAAAAGTGTTTTGGGGATTAAGAGGCTTCCCGGATTTTGTGATTCTTGATAAAATGTATGAGCCAAAAGATGGAAACACGGACAGAGAATATCTTTATGGGGTAATAGAAGCAAAGTTCGTGGATAAATCACTTTGTAAAAAATTATCTGATATAAGGCAATTATGGGGCCATCTTTTATGGTTTAAAAAAGTAATATATACAAATGGAATAGTGTGGAAATTTTATAAAATTGATGATAGTGATATTAAGACAATAGTTAAGGAAACTTCAGAAAAACAACTAACATATCTACAAGATGAGTCATATTTCAAACTGGCGAGAAAAGGAATCAAATATGAAGAAATCGACAACATTCTGGAATGTATTCGTGAAAAATACAATATAGACGAATTTCAAAAAACTGAACCATTTGTACTACGTGACAAAACAAAATGGTGGAGTGAAAAGGAATGGAATGAGTTAGTTAAGTATTTGGATGAGTATGATTTTCGTTAACAAATTCAATATGGATACAAAATTTTGATGCGTTTTTTGAAACTCCGGCACAATTCAAAAACTTTTTATGTATAAAAATCCGCACATTCGACAAAGCAAAGCCCTCCTTGTAAAATGGTGTTACCAAATACAAGGAGGTTTCATTATGAGCAAAGAATTAGAAAATCGGAATGTAAATTATAAAATGCAGGGTGATTATTGCTTGCCTTGCATTAGAACGAAAGAACAACCGGAACTGCATATCGGCGTGTGGGCAAACAGACACAAGCGGTATCTCAAACAACATCATCGTATCAGATATTACAATTTGCTTACATCGGAAAAATTGTATCCGTATCTTGCCGACATTGAAGAACAGGCAGAAAAGATGTTCTCCGAACTCGTCAAATCATTTGCCGAAAAAGAGAACATTACGGAAAAATTGAAATCAGATAACCCAATGCTCTGGGTGCAGAAAATGAATAATATCCGTAACCGAGCTATGGAAATTGTAAATAGCGAGGTGATATATGTATGAGAAAGTTTTTTGTATTGGTTATTTCAGTTTGTCTAACGTTATGTATCGCCGGGTGCACTTCCCCTAATGAGAAAAGTGAAATAGCTTCGGAAATAGAAGCGACAACATCTCTTGTTGAAACACCCGAACTCGAAAACTCGTCTGCTAATACAGAAAACAAGCCGACTGAAAATGGTACATTGTCAGCAGAAACAACATCATCTACCACCTCTGAAAATGTTGCTGAAAAGGTATCAAAAGAGCCTATTATATCCACTACAACGACGATAAAAGGCAAAAGCGTAGATGATATTAAACCGCAAAATAAACCTGTTACAAGTGAAAATTCATCGTCCATAAGTACCACGGTAATTGCACCTGAGACCACAACAGAAGTTCAAGAAGCACAGGATTTTGATGTATCATATTGGGCAACATACGCTCAAAATTATGCTCAAAGTATCGGTCTGACTCTTGATGAAACAGCTACCGAATGTTGGGATAATCCTATATCGGCAAACGCTAATAGCAAAAATATTGGGGCTGATATAGAGAGCAGATTGAACCGCTACAAGAATATTGAAGGCTTCACTTCGGTGTGGATATGGGCGGAAAAAGTATCCGATACACAGTATGAAATCTATATCGGATATGCATAAATGAATAAGCACGGAATGCAGGATACTCTGTTGTCCGTGCTTATTTCTTTGCCTAATATAAAGTTTCGATTGTAAATTTATCAAGTGAGAATTATGTGCATAGTCTTAGCGAGCAGACCATTTATGGACAGGTTTGTCCAAAACGGTGCTGTCGCTCGTGCAGTCTCAGCGAGCAGTGTATTTATGGATACATTCCATAAATACCTCGTTAGGGTTACACCCTAAGACCTGTTATTTAAACTACCTTTCTGTTTACATTTTATCCAATTTTTCTTTAATAATATCCAGACTTCGTTTTTTTGAGTTGTCTTCAGAAAAGCCATCGACAATCTCCTGCATAGTCTCGGAACTCCAGTAGATATTTAACCTTTCTTTTGCTCGAGTGATCGCAGTATAGAAAATTCCGTGTGTAATTCTTTCCGCATTGCTGCTTGGAATAACAACTTTAACCGATTTGTATTCTAAACCTTGTGCTTTATGAATTGAAACCGCATAAGCCAGTTGAAATGGAACTACAGTACATTCGCGATCTTCTTCGGACATTTCCTCTTCAAACGCAAGCACATCAAATCGAATACGTGTTCCGTCCTCAATTGTATCAACAAACTCAAGTCCATCGAGTTGGCAGTCTTTTTCAGTTAACGGAATAGCAACGTCTACTGTAAATACAATTTTTTCTTTTAATTTATCTATATGAATGATTCGTCCTTTCAGGTTATTATAAAGCAATGAAAATCTACTCGTATCATTGAATAATATAGGATCTCCGGCTTTATATTTCCAATCCCTCCAAATGACAGCTTTTTCTGTGTTAGCATTTTGAAAATAGTTATTCATATTATTTAAGCCAAATTTCCCATCATAATTCAGGCAAAGAATCACCTCATCTTTTATTTCCCGATTGAATATGTTTTCTCCGATATTCTCGGAAAACGGACCATCAATCACAAGTTTTTCTGTGATCAGAGATCCCTTGCTACGAACTTCTTTCCATAGTTCAATAAGATCTGGATCTTTAGTTCTCCAAGTGCTTGTGAGTTCAACATTTGCACCTTGAGATTTAATGAGATCCTTGGCATATGAAAACCAATTACCAAATTCGATGGATTCAATTTGATAGATGTCTCCTGCAAGTACCAGAAATGAATCGGAACGCATTTTCTCAAGAAATGCTTTCATAACTCTGTTGTCAATCGTGCTACATTCATCCACAAAAATAATATCATAATCTGGAAGATTAACTCGCTTTGTAAAACTGTCTATACTCACAAAGCTTGCATCTGCACCCGGATTTTCAATTCTTCTTTGCAAATTCTGTAGTGCCGTGTGTGTTTTGGTGAGAAAAAGTTTTCTACGGCCTGCCATCATTGTTGAGAGCATGTTGATAAGTGTTGTCTTTCCAGTACCGGCAGCACCATATATAAGAAGTATTCTTGAGTTCACAAACGCGTACTTAAGAGCCTCTTCTTTCTTTAAATCGGAGAATGCTATTTCACTTTGTCTTAGATATCTTTCGTTGAACTCTTTTTGTCCTTTGTTTTGAATACGTGACAACTGCAAAAGCTTCTTCAAAATAAAAAGTGTTGACTCTTCGTAAGAATCAATGTATGCTACACCATCTTCTTCGATAATTCCATAACCCTTACCTTTCTCCCAAGAGTCTAATTGGTCGTTATATTTTTGAATGGAAGATTTAGTTAGTTTTGAATTGATAGGACAGTATATTTCTCCAGTTTCTTGAATGTGTTTCATAATGGTCCAGTATGGGATAGCTGCTTCTGTCTTTTCTTTTTCTACAACACTTGCCAAGTACTTTGCTTGATTGGTAGAACTTGTTTTAGTGCCTGCCAAATCGGATATTAGCGGATTGCATTCAAACGGCAGGCATTTGCGCGACAAAAATAAATCGTCACACTTCCATTGTGAACTGAATTGTGAAGGCATAACGCGCTCCAGCAACTCTTCCCGCAGATTTAGCAACAAATAGCGAACTGTATATCTACCAAATAGATTAGAACCTGCTGAATAGTTGTCTCTCAACTTTTGCAAAACATCCTTAAAATATGCGGTTTTAGAATGTTGGTAAACAACTTCAAGAACATTGGAGAACTTCACTTCTCGAAGGTCAATCATTTCCAAAAAATTCATACCTGTAACAGAAAGGAATCGCATTAATGCATCATATTCTCCGTAATTACACGAAAGTTTGAGTGGGATTTTTAGTATCCGACCCAGTTTATTTAAGCATCGGGGGTCAATAGAGACCTTCCACGCTGTAATAATCTTGATTTCTGTATCAATTCCCCATAAGTTAATTGTTGAGGGCGTATACTCAATTTGTATGGAATAGCTGGTAGAAATATTTTGCTGCGTATAAGCTGTAATACGGTTATATTTTGAAGCATAAATACCGGCTTGTTGCAGCGTTACTTCAAAATATCTTTCTGTTCCAACATAGAACGGCGTTTTTTTCTGGACATAAAATCTTGTAGCACTACGGTTCGCTGATTCATATTTTACAGAGCTAACTGCATCTGCTACAAGCTTATAATACTGCTTATCCAACTCGTCTGAACCGGTATATTCAAGAAATTTTTCTAAGTTTCCGAGTATCGAGATACCATAACTTTCTTGAAGAGATTTTCGTATTTGCCACATAAAGTTATAGTATTTCAGCATCAGTCTTTCTGACTGACCATCGTCGGGAATTCTTCTCCCGATATATTGAAGTCCTCGATAGAAATTTCCTAAATACTTGGATTCAATACTCAATAAAGAGTGTTCCCAAGCCAATGCAATGCTTGGGTGTTGATGTCCATCTCGTATAGCATTAAGTAAAAGCGCCGAAACACACAAATCATCTAATCTTGTTAGTATTCGTTTGGATACATTATCTCTATTTTTGTTAAGTACATCTAATCGTTCAATACTATCCGTGATTTCATCATCACAAACTTTAATTATACGTTTCACTTCTTCTTCAGAGTAAGTATGTTGTTCCAATTGGTTCACAAAAGAATGGTGCTCGACAATTCTTTCTAATCGTTCACAAAACATTAGAATGCTGTCATTATTATTGAAAATTTCTTCTTCTGTTTGAAAATTAATTGTTGTACTGTCTTTTGTGAAATCTATTGAATTTAGAAAATCCACGGACATATACTTCCAAAAAACTCTCTCATTGCCTCTATCATCGGGATTAAGTACTACAAATAAAATTCCAGGATCAAATGATACTTTATTGCATATAAAAGCAGGAAAAGCGAGATCCTTTAGAGAGAACTTTACAGTACCATCTTTTTCGCTATAATTATGTGTTCCTTTGATTTGAACATAAAAGGTCTGTTCCGGTCTTCGAGAGATGTCAGGGGTTGAAACAAATTCAAAAGTACCATCGTGATTAGGCCATTTATCATCAGTCGAAAATGAGGTATTAATTCTTCCGTTTGAGCGTAAATAATTCTCCAAAACCGAGACAGCAGCACGATCTTCGTCCGAATGTTTGGTGTGTGTTTTAATATGTCTCCTTATATTTTCATTGGACTGATTGAGCATAAATATTTACCACCCTATTTAAATCAAAACTAATTAGCACGCTTTATATTTTTTGCAATTTGCACTACAACAGGCACGGATACCGTATTTCCGCACTGTTTATACATACTTTTTAACGGAATATCGGGAAAATCAAAAGTCCTCGGAAACCCTTGCAAAGCAAGACATTCTTTCGGTGTTATTGTTCTTATTCCGAAATTGTCTTTGATAATAGGAACTCGATTATACCAAGTTCCCATATTGGCTTTGAGTGTGAACGATATTCCGTCTTTACCTTTCTGAATACCATAATCAGAAAATCTGTATATTTGATTCTCGTCGGTAATCGCAGATTTCATTTTTTGGTATTGTACGGATTTTTCATCAAGATAGAAATTTCTTTCGGCTCTGACCGAACGGTTAATAACATCAAATATATGTTTTTGTAAAGGCTGTTCTTCGGGAAAACAAAATCTGTTGCAAACATCATAATCTTTAAATGCAACAACATATGTTCTTGTCCTGTGTTGAGGTATTCCGTAATTGCAGGCATCGGCGATTATATATCTTATGTAATAGTTCCTTTCGGACAGCTCGTTATGAATTCTGTTAAAAGTCTTTCCGTTGTCGTGTTCGGTAAGATTTGCGACATTTTCAAGAAAAATAATCTTTGGCTTTTTGGCATCCGCAATTCTCATTATTTCAAAGAAAAGATTTCCTCTTTCATCGGAAAAACCTTTTTTGTTTCCGCATATCGAAAATGATTGACAGGGAAACCCTGCGGTGAGAATATCAAAATCCGGTATATCATCTGCGTTAACCTTTCTTATATCGCATTCGGATAATACCGTATCCGGGAAATTATATTTGTATGTTTTACAGGTATCGCTGTCAAACTCATTTGCCCATACAATTTCATATCCTGCTTGTTCGAAAGCTAAATCAATTCCGCCTATACCCGCAAACAAGCTGCATACTTTCGGTTTATCAACTTTCATTTTATAAATCTGACCTGTAAGTTTAGCTTAATAAAGTATTTCCCGTTTTCCTTGTATATTGAGCCGAATTCGTGACGGGATGTACTTGCGGTTTCAAACTTAGTATTATTTATCAAATATGTTTCAAATTCATTTCTGTTAAACAGATGATAACATAAGACTTCGCCGTCTTCTCTGACTATTATATATCCGCCTGTTGCGTCGGCAGTGCCGTCCCAAACCTTTGACGGAAGCATACCAAGTGCGCATTCTGCAAGAAATTTCTTGAATTTGTATTCGTAAAAGGGATGACCTTTTGATAAGTCATATTCTAGAGGATTGTGTTCGTTTAATGAGTTAAGCGAATTTTTTACTGTATTAATTCCGGAAGAATAATATTCTTTAAGCATATATGCACATATTCTCGGGAGGTCGCCGTCAATTAATTGCAAATTGCTTTCAAAAATATCATTATCCATAGAGTGATATTGTATATCACATTTATTAGTATCAAGCACTTCAAATCTGTCTTTGAATTTTTTAGAACAAGTGTTAAAGTCGTTCATTACGTCATCATTGACATTACCGGTTACTTCAAAAACAAAATTTGTTGTTTTACCTGCGTTTACAAGTGTGGAGGGACTACCTAATCTTGATTTTATACTGAATCCCTGAACGGTCTCATAACCTGTGTTTATGTCGTGTATCTTAATCCGAATATCAGCTTTATCGGTTGATTTTGCTTTCAGAACACCGATACTGAGTCGTTCCAAAAATTCTCCGGTATCAGGCAATTCAAAAGCCGAATTACTTGCACCGACAATTTCATTATAAAGATTGTCGGCGGCATTCTTGAATTCACTGCAAGGTAATGTTAACAGCACTTCATTAGTCTCTGATTTAACAACAGAAATTGTATCGTCGGTTCTGTTAATTCTGAATTCAAGTGTACCGACAGATTCGCTTCGAATAATGTTGATAATGTTATAAAACATATCATCTTTCTTGTTCAAATCGGCATCTGCCGCATATAATTTCTTTACTTCGAGCAAACGAAGGAAAGCATAAATTTCGCTCCATTCGCCTTTATTACCGGAAAATTTAGGCATTATCAAGTACCTCCTTAATTTGTTTGGCGATTGCTTCGATAACATTCACCGTTACACTGTTTCCGAATTGTTTATACAAATGAACATCGGCAAGAGGAAGGTTAAATGTATCTGGAAAGCCTTGAAGTCTTGCCCATTCTCTCGGTGTCATTTTTCTAATACCTTCCTTGTTTATTTCGCCTTTGATATGTGTAGTAGGCGTTAAATCTTTTTGACGCTTGTCTATAAGCAAATTGCGTTCTCTTCCCATTCCTCCGCATACTATTGCACCTGCAATACCGTCCCACTCTCGGATTTCATATCCGAAGCCGTTGCCCTTTGCTTCGTGACGGGCTTTGTGTCTTCGCAATGTTTCAACATAAACATCACTTAAATAGTATTTTGCCGGTACTGGTTTTTCTTCAATAATATCTTTCAGTCGCTTTGTATCATCGGTGGCACTCGGAAACTCAAATTTTTCCGGCGCAATGTCATTTCTGAAAGCAACAATATATATTCTCTCTCTGTTTTGAGGAACTCCGAAATCTTTGCTGTTCAAAACTTCGCTGAAAACTTTATAGTCCAAGTCCTCAAATGTCTTTTTTATTATCTCAAATGTTCTGCCTCGGTCGTGAATTTTAAGTCCCTTTACATTTTCGCAAAAAATCACTTTCGGCTTATGATATTCGCAAATTCTTGCCACATCAAGAAATAAAGTACCTCTGCACAATCCCTTGTAGTTATCGTCAAAGCCTTGCCTTTTCCCGGCAAGGCTGAATGCTTGGCAAGGAAACCCGGCAAGACAAATATCGAATTGCGGTATATCTTTTTCGTTTATTTTCGTTATATCACCGGCAATGTCAAATTCGTCGTCAAAATTGGCTTTATATGTTTTTTGTGCATATTCATCCCACTCGCTTACAAAAACCGTGTTAATTTCATTTCCGAAAGCCTTGTCAAATCCAAGGCGAATGCCGCCTATTCCCGCAAATAAATCAATTGATTTATATTTAGCCATTATTACTTTTTACCGTCCTTTCAATTTCATCGGCACACGCCTGTAGATTATTTTTAATTTCATTACCCCAAAATCTTAACACAGTCCAACCCGAGTTTTTCAGTGTTTCGTTGACCTCATTGTCTCTGGCAATATTCCTTTCGATTTTAGGTATCCAAAAATTTTGATTTGACTTAAAATCATTTTTCCTGTTATCCCAATCATATCCGTGCCAAAATTCACTGTCGCAAAATACAGCGACTTTTTTCCCGATAAATACAATATCGGGTTTACCTAATACTTTTTTGGAATTTTTCTGATAGCGTAATCCTCTTGACCAAAGTTCCTTTCTTAACATAACTTCAATCTTTGTGTCTTTGGATTTTACACGTTGCATATTATAAGATATTTGCTCCTTAGTTTTATGCATCGAATTTTTCCTCGGTATCATTATAAAATTCGCATATATCGCCTATATCGCATTTGAGCGTTTTACATATTTTCATAAGTACTTCCATACTGACAGGTTCATCCTTACTGAGTTTTGCAACGGAATTACTGCTTATATGTGCCTGTTCTCTTAATTGATATTTTTTCATCTTTTTATCAATCAGCATTTTCCATAGTTTATCGTAACTTACTTTCATAATGACCTCCCTGCAGATATGAATCTATTGTAACATCAAACAGAGCAATTTTCAATACAATAAGTTTGCAAACGCCAATATTTTGTATTTACAGTCCTTAAAATTTTCGGACGAAAGGATTAACAGTAAAATAAAATGGCTTAAACCTGTTTTTTATGTTTTACTTCCCAAAATCAATAAATTTTCAAAGTTGGGAAGTTGGTTTGCAATAGCTCTGTTTCTGCACGGTACTTTAATGCTTAATAATTCTTCAATCATTTTCTCCTCTCGATTCAATGAATCGAGGGGAGATTTTTTTATTTTCTAATTTTTTTCAAAAAACACCCCCCAAAGAGCCGTTCTCATTTCAAACAAGTGAGGGGATAAATTTTTTCAAAGAAATTTTTATAAAAGCAGTCAAAAAGGGTGTGCATTTCGGCACTGCTTGTCCAAATAAGTGAAGGGATAAATTTTTTCAAAGAATTTTTAAGAAAAGCAGCAAAATGGGTGTCGGTTTTGCACCCCTTTGTCCAAATGAGTGAAAGGAGTTTTTAAAATGCCGAGATTATCAAAGAAAGCAAAAGAAGAATGGAGCTTTTTCATAAGACCAAAAATAGGCAGAAGAACATACAACGATTTATGCCGTAAATGCCGGAACGGTTGCAAACAAAGCTTCAGAGCGACTGTCGTATCCTGCCCCAAATATTGCTCTAAAAGAGGTGCGAAACAAGCACCAAACAAGCACGAATACAACGATTCGGGGTAATGCGATAACGGATACCTTTTAAAAAAATAAATAGATTACAAAGGATAAAAATTAAGGTTTCGGCACCTTTTTCATACAGTAAATCACCGCCGAACCAAAAGACGGAATACCCGTTCAAATTAAACCAAGTCGGCAGACGAACCGTATAAATATATAAATAAATATATAGTTCTTACCTGCCGTAAAAGAAAGGACTAACTATGATAGAAAACAAAGTATATACAAGAGAAGAAATGCGAGAGGAACATATCATTACTTCCGATTACAAATTCATTGACAAAGAGGGCGAATACTTCGCAAAGCTTGTTATGAGAGCAGAAGCCGGCGGAAATATGATGCGTCTTTTCTTCTGGCTAAGTGACGGAAGAAAGATTATTACCCCTGTGTTTTGGTGGCAGAGTTATCTCGGATTTTATGACATTGATAACGGAACAAACCTAAGACTCATATACAAGCAAAACAGCAAAGGCATCGCATTGACTGCTGTTGAAGTGTTGGATTAAGGAGGTTTTGATATGTCGGAAACAATAAAAAACATCAATACAGACTTGCTCATTCCCTTTGAAAATCATCCTTTTAAAGAAAGAAACGGAATCGAGCAGGAAGAATTGCTTGAAAGCATAAAAGAAAACGGCTTGCTTGAGCCGATAATCGTTCGTTCTTTTTCCGCCGGTACATATGAGATTATCAGCGGACACAGACGAGTATCTGCCTGTATAGAGTTGGGGATAAAGACAGTTCCTGCAATAGTCAGAGAAATGTCAAAAGACGAAGCGGTTATTGCAATGGTTGATTCTAATTTACAAAGAGAAAACCTTTTACCCAGTGAAAAAGCCTTTGCCTACAAAATGAAATTAGAAGCATTGAAACATCAGGGGAAAACAACTTCCCGACAAGTTGTCGGAAAGTTTGAAAGCGCAGATTTAATTTCAGATACCGAAAGCGGTAGGCAAGTACAGCGATATATTCGATTAACATACCTTATCCCAGAACTGCTAAAACTGGTTGACGAACAGAGGATAGCATTTACTCCTGCTGTGGAGCTTTCGTATCTTCCGGAATACGAACAGAAAATGTTATTTGAAGAAATCGAATATTCCGACGCCACACCCTCGCTTTCACAGGCACAAAGATTACGAAAATTCAGCGAACAAGGCAGACTGTCGGTTGATACAATCTTTGCCGTACTCAGCGAGGAAAAGCCCAATCAAAAGGAACAGGTTAAATTCAAAACAGAGGATATACGCAAATATTTCCCGAAAAGCTATACAAGCCTTGATATGCAAAAGACGATTATCTCACTGCTTGAAAAATGGCAGAAACAGAGGGAAAGAAACAGAGGGGAGGAAAGATGATGAAGCTGAATGACGATAAAATGAGCCAAGCCGAATACGATAGGTTTATAGATTTAATGGCTCAAATGTATTTAAAATACGGCGGTAAATACCGTGTGGTAACAAAAGAAGATGTATTAAAGCAATTCCCAAAACAGCAAAGCAAAAAGCAGAGCAAGCGACGAAAGTATTTTAGGAAAGGGGCATAATGCCTCTTTCCGCCGTACATTGGACTGTTTCTGAAAAAGGAAATACAATATTTAAAAATGTCAAAGGAGCAATTTTATGAAAAAGATAAATTGTTATATTTACACCCGTGTGTCAACTTCTATGCAGGTGGACGGTTTTAGTCTTGACGCACAAAAAGAAAAATTGAGAAAATACGCCGAATTTCAGGATTTTACAGTAGCCGGAGAATATTCCGATGAAGGAAAATCGGGAAAAAGCATTGAGGGCAGACCGGAATTTCAATGTATGCTGAATGATATAGCAATAGGAAAAGATAATGTGCAATATGTTTTGGTTTTCAAATTATCCCGATTTGGCAGAAACGCAGCCGATGTTCTTAATTCTTTACAACTGATGCAGGATTACGGGGTTAATCTTATCTGCGTTGAGGACGGTATTGACAGTTCAAAGGACAGCGGCAAACTGATGATTTCGGTGCTGTCTGCCGTTGCGGAAATTGAACGAGAAAATATTCTTGTTCAAACAATGGAAGGCAGAAAGCAGAAGGCTCGTGAAGGCAAATGGAACGGAGGGTTTGCCCCATACGGTTATGAACTTGTTGACGGCGAGTTAAAAATAGCCGAAGACGAGGCAGAAATTATTCGCATTATCTACGATAAATTCATTCACACCACAATGGGTGCCGGCACTGTTGCAAAATATCTGAATCGCCAAGGCTATATCAAAAAGAAACGCCAAAACGGAACTTTGGATGCATTCACAGCACATTTTGTAAAGCTTGTGTTGGACAACCCTATTTATTGCGGAAAAATTGCTTTTGGTCGAAGAAAAACAGAAAAAATTCAAGGCAGCCGTAATGAATATCATGTGGTAAAGCAAGAAGAATATCCTATTTATGACGGTATTCATGATGCGATTATCAGCGAAGAAGATTGGCTTTTAGCTCAGGATAAGAGAAAAAAGACAGGTATAAAGAATGAAAAAATATACAGTACAGAACATCAGCATTTATTGACCGGTATAATTAAATGTCCGGTATGCGGTGCCGGGTTATACGGAAGTGTCAACCGCAAACGCAAAAAAGACGGAAGTTTTTACAGAGATTATTGGTATTACGCCTGCAAACACAGATTGGAATATGACGGTCACAAATGTACTTTCAAAAAGCAAATTCATCAGGAAAAGATAAATGAAGCGGTTGTGGAAGTAATAAGGAATATCGTTAAAAACTCAAAGTTTGATTCCGCAATAAAAGAAAAATTAGATGCAAGTGTAGATTTATCCAAGTATGAAAAAGAAGAAGCATATTTAATGACACAGATAAGACAGCTTACTGCCGCAAAGGAACGACTCGGTTCTCAAATTGACAGGCTCGACTGTTCCGACAGGCATTATGAGCAAAAATATACCGATATGCAAAACCGTATAAATTCATTATATGATGAGATTGCAGAGGTAACCGAAAATCTTGAAACTGTACAAACACAAATCAAGGCTATAAAAGAACAAAAAATCTCTCGGAAACGAATATTTGAATTTTTGGAATTATTTGATATAATATATAATGAATTTACCGAATTTGAGAAGAAAGAATTTCTTCACAGCTTTATAAAGAAAATCGAAATATATCCCGAACCGTTGGAAAACGGTCAGGTATTAAAGAGCATACAATTTCGTTTCCCGGTATATTATCAAGGGAACGAAGCCGATATGTTTATTCCGAATTTCGAAAACACAGTCGAGTGCGTGGTTCTGTTGACTAAAGTACAGAAGTAAAAGTGTGAAAATGCTTGAAAAATAAAGTTTTTCCGAGGGTTTGGTAGCAAATCCAAGTCCTCGGATTTTTATGCGTTTGAACTAGGGGTAGCACAGAATGGAAAGAAAAGATGTTTATAATTTTGCCGTGAAGTGGAACGAGAAATTTCGTGATCCAGACATTGATTATATAGAGTTGGTTGATCACTACCTGGCAGATGATTGTTCAGCACTTGGATTTGAGATGGATTGTGGCCATGCTTTTGAAGAAAAATTTGAAAGAGCTGTATATGATGCAAGAGCCTTAGATACCATCATTGAAAATGTAAATGATATTTCTTTGCTTGGATCGGCTATATATTCCAGATGGAGATATTTCAATCATTGGGCATACGATGCAGCAGAGATACTTTCTATGCCCAACAGGAGCTGGTTCATTATTGCTCTTAATAGACTGGCTGAATTATGTAAAGATGAACAAGAAAAATAAGAGAATCCGTATATTGTCATGTTCGATGAATATGGCAATATCAAGGTTTTAATCGGTTCAACATACCCATTTTAAGGCGAAAATAGGTGTTCCACCATTCCCTTGTACAATAGGGGTTGAGTATGTTTTTGGTTGAACAACCGTGCCACGTTGAAACGGTATGCTTGCTGTCTCGAGCGATATGAAATTCCGAAAACTGAAGAGTAATTAGAAGAAAGCTTATCGCTTCCGTAACTACCGCAAAGAAGAATGCAAAACATCAGACAGAATCGTAAAAAGATGTTCGCGACAAGCTCAAAATCCGGCCGACACACAAAACCGCATAAAAGACGGGCACCGGTTTCACGGTGCCCGTAGTTTTATCTTGTCTCATCCATCCAATCGGACAGGCGCGTCATGCTTTTTTCGCTGCCGACAGCATAGAGAATATCACCCTCACGGAACATATAATCGGGACGCACATTGTCTGTCAAATTTCCGTTGTTTTCTATAGCGATTATGTTTACTCCGAACCTTCCCCGCATATCGGCGGACATTATCGTCATTCCGACGATCTTACGCGGAACTTCAAGCTTAAGGAGATTCAGCTTTCGGCTCAGCTGAACAAAGTCCAGCATATTGGGAGTTTCCAGTTTGTGGGCGAGTCTGACTGCCATATCCCTCTCGGGGTAGACGACTTCTGCGCCGAGCTTCTTGAGTATCTCTCCCTGCTCGGCGCTCGCGGCCTTTGATATGACCGTCGGCACGCCGAGGGCTACGACGTTCAGGGTGGTCAGAATGGATATGTCAATCTTTTCTCCGATGCAGACCACCACGACGTCGCAGTTTTGTATTCCGGTCTCCGAGAGAGTCTTTTTGTCAAGGCTGCTGACGACAAAAGCGTTCTCCGTGTATTCGCGCATCTCGCGCACCTTTTCCTCGTTTCCGTCGATTACGAGCGGCTCCGCGCCCGATTTCGCAAGCTCCACAGCCAGAGCAGAGCCGAAGCGCCCGAGTCCGATTATTCCGTAAGATTTGCTTTCGCTTTTTGATTTTTTAAACATCTTTGTCCTCCGTTCTCAGCCTATGGCTATGTTTCCGTCGGGATATTTTATTCGATCTCCGTTTGTGAAGTACCAGAGAGTCGCTATTGTAAGCGGCCCCAAGCGACCGATATACATTATGACTATTGATGTAAGCTTGCTCGCGGTGCAGAGTCCCGTGGTTATCCCGGTAGTGAGTCCCACCGTGCCGAACGCGCTCGTCATCTCGAACAAGGCATCCCTTATTGCTATATCCGGCTCAAAGGCGCAGAGCATAAACGTTCCCACTGCTATCACACTTATACCCATGACCGCTATGACCGACGCCTTGCGGAACACGCCGCGCGGCACGGAATAGTGAAACGCCTTTCCCGAGGTGTTTGTCGCGGCGGTCTTTATGCCCTGTATCAGCGCAAACAGCGTGCTCGTCTTTATTCCGCCGCCGGTGGAGCCGGGCGACGCGCCGACGAACATTAAAAAGATCATAGCGAGCAGTCCCGCGTTTGAAAATTCGCTGAGCGAATATGTCGAGAAGCCCGCCGTCCTCGCGGTCACGCTGTTGAAAAGGGCTCCTATCCACGGCATATCCTCGGTAATTCTGAAAATCACCGCGCCGCCGACCGTCAGCGCGACGCTCATCGTGAGCACTACTTTTGTGTGCATGGAAAATCTGCGCCAGCGAAATCGCTTTTCGACAATCTCGCGGATAACGAGAAAGCCGATTCCGCCGAAGAATATCAAAAGGCAGGTCACGAGATTTAAGAACACATCCTCTTTGTAGGCGGAGAGGCTTTGGAAGTTTCCGAGGATGTCGAAGCCGGAGTTGTTGAACGCGGCGACGGAGTGAAAAAGGCTTATTCCGAGAGCTTTGAGCAGCGGGTAATCGCGCACGAAAACAATGAAGCTCAGCGCCGCACCGACAAGCTCAAATGCCGCCGTAGTCAAAAACACGCTTTTTATAAATTTTACTATTCCCTTGCCCGAGTCGAGATTCATCGCATCGCGCAAAACACGCCGACCTTTCAGATTTATCCTCTTTCCGACAGCCAGAATGACGCCCGCGCCCATTGACGCGACTCCGAGTCCGCCTATCTGTATCAGTACCGCAACAACGAACTGACCGAACGCGGTGAACGTGTCCCCTATATCGACGGTCACGAGTCCCGTCACGCAGACGGCGCTCGCTGAAGTGTAAAGCGCGTCTATGTATTTTAAGTCTACGCCGTTTCGCACGCTGCACGGCAGCATCAGCAGACCCGAGCCTATAAATATCGTGGCTGCAAAACCGAGCGCAATTATTCTTGCAGGCGACATTCTTTTTAACAGCTTTCTCATAATTCACCTCGTATCCCGCAAAAAGACCTTCGGCAGAATCGGTCTGCCAAAGGTCTTGCTTCATTCACGGCAAACGCCGCCAATGTCCGCTGCCAGCACAGCTCCTGTGCGGTTGGTGACAGGCGGATGGGTAACCCATAGCTACTCCCCATTGGTTGTGGCTCAATTATATCGCTTTCGGCGAAAAAGTCAATATATTTGCAAAAATTTCCGTCGCCGGGCAAAAAAAGGGCCGCCGCATGGCGGCAGCCCGTGTGTAGTTGCGATTAATAGGTGAAGGTGAAATCCTGCTTCCATATGCCGGTGAAGTCGGCGTCGATGGAGATGCCCTTCTTGAGCTTGCAGATAACATTTGCAGGCTCGCTGACGTTGATGCTCGCAAGAGTGCCGTCCGCGTTGAGCACGAAAGTGAATGTGCCGCTCTGATAGTTGACCTTGGTGCTGACAGGCTCAAACGGTCCGAAGGAATCCTTCGTCAGCGAAAGAGTGTCGAAGCAGGAGCCGTGGTACTTGGGAACATATGTAAGTCCCTCGCCGCTCTCGGTAACGAGAGTGATGCTGACCTTCCAGCCGCTGCCCTGCTTGACGCAGGAAGCAGACTTGACGCCTGCGGGATCGACTTTATAGGAAGCGCGCTTTGCCGCGGGCAGGAAGCTTGCAAGAGTTGTGCCGTCGGAAGCCTTGCCGCCGTTGAAAGTCTTGTTGTCGGTCTTCGGATAGTCGTTGGGAAGCAGGGGCTCTGCGATGCCCGCGATAGCCGAACCGCCGGTGATGCTGTTGATCTTCGAGGTAGTTCCCTGGACTCTCTTGACAGAGACCTTGCCGGTGTAGCTCTTCATAGCCGAAGCGTACTTGTTGAAGAACGCAACGATCTCAGCCTTGCTGCCGTTGACGGGAGCCTTTATCTCCGCTGCGGGCTTGCTGCCCTGCTGGCCGCCCTGAGAACCGCCCTGCTGACCCTGAGTAGCCGCCTCGCTGCCGTCCTCGGAGGGTGCGACTGCCGTGTCGTCAGCGGTGCTCTCTGCCGCGTTGCTCTCCGCGTCGCCCGTCTGAGTGTCCTGAACGTCTGCGTTCGCGTCCTGCGAGCTCTCAGCCGTTGTGTCGTTCTTGTCGTCCTTGCCCTTGCACGCCGCAAACGCAAATATCATCGCGAGTGCGAGCAGGAGTGCAATAATTTTCTTCATAATTTTTCTCCTTTCATCTTTCGGCAGAGCATCCTCTGCCATGCTACGATTCAAGTTTACTTTATGTTTATTCATTTGTCAAGAGAATAAACTTTATTTTATATTTCCATAATTTCCATAATTTTTTATCGATTTTTGTGCACTATATATTATATTCGTTCTTTATACAATATATAATAATTCGCTTCGTTTTGGGCACACTATACAGCGAAAAAGAACAGAAAGGGTGCATAAAATGAGCAAAGACACACTTGAGCTGCTGCGAGAATGCGACAGCGGAATAAAAATGGCAGTCGGCAGCATTGACGAAGTGAGCGGACACATAAAGGACGAGGATCTCAAAAACCTGCTCGAAAAGAGCAAGGAGGAGCACAGCCGGCTCGGCGGTACGATAAAAGAACAGCTGGCGTCGCTCGGCGACGACGGCAAAGACCCGGGGATAATGGCAAAGAGCATGTCGTGGATAAAAACCAACGTCAAGCTCGGCATGAACGACTCGGACAGGACGGTCGCAGGGCTGATGACCGACGGGTGCGACATGGGCATAAAGAGTCTGACCCGATACCTCAACGAATATAAGGGCGCGGACGGCGCTTCGCGCAGCACGGCACGCCGCCTAATCGGGATAGAAGAGGATCTTCTCTGCGGGCTCAGACCGTATCTGTGATATATTTATTTGCAGGACGGCAGCATTATTATAAAATCATGCCCACCGCGGCGCTTCGGACGAAGCCGCTGCGATGGGCTTTTTCGTCATATCCCGCAACCTGAAAATATTTATACGCTGCAAATTAAAAAACGGCACTCCCGATTGAGAGTGCCGCTATGTATTTTAATTATTTGAGCATACCATGCTCTTTTGCGTATTCGTAATATGCCTCGATGCTGCGTCTTCTCGCCTCGTTGACGCTCGAACCGGTTCTGGTGACGGTCGTCATCGGGATGCCCTGCAGGTTGACGAGATACTTTGCGCTCGCGTTGAAGCCGCTGTCGATAGCGTTGTCGAGCAGGATTATCTCGTTGAAGGTCTCCCTCGCCTTTGTTATGTCCTTCTCGACGAAAAACTCGTCATACATTTTGCGGAACAGATTCGCGCCGCAGGAGGTCGGGGTTGCGCACACGCCGCGCGCGCCCGCCATATATGCGTCAAACAGCAGCGGGATGTTCGCCTGGAGCACTGCGGAATCGCCCTGAACGGCGATTTTGTCCTTTATTCCCGCCATGGTGCAGGTGGTGTCCTTTATTCCGTGGAATCTGCCGGTCTTGACCAGCTCGCCGTATGCCTTGCCGGACATATTGCACGGCTGCATTCCCGGGAACTCATAGAGAATTATCGGCAGAGTAGTATATCCCGCGAGCTCGCTGAGATATTCGACAAGTCTCTCATCGCTGTCGGCATAGCCCTTTGAGACGAAAACAAGTCCGTCAACGCCGGTCTGCTCCATGCGCTTGACCTCTTCGACCTGCATATGCCATGTCGGCTCAAGGTTCGCTGTGGCGACGACTTCTGCGCTGCCGGAGTGCTTTGCGGCGATAGTCGCGCACTTGACTCTCTCCTCAGGGGTGAGCTTCGTCATCTCGGAGCTGCCGCATACTGAGAACAGGTGATGCGACCCGCGCTCGACCTGCCACTCGACATACTGCGCGTAGACATCGTAATCTATCGACTTATCCTCTTTGAACGGGGTGAGCAGAAGGGAATAAACTCCCCTGTAGCTCTCGGGCTTATCAGTAAACATTGTTTCCACCTTCCGGATATTGTTTTTTCCAACGCTGATATCTTACTCCACAATGCACAAAAATGCAATAGAAAAAGGCTAATTGTTGCATTTGCTCTTGAAAAAACTACGGATTTCGATATAATTATTATTGATATTTATGCCGCGCGATGCGGCTTCGATTTTTTTACAAAAGGAGCAGATAAATGAAAAAACGCAGCATGGTATGCCGACTCGGGAAGTTTCCCCAGCTGACGAGAACGGTATTCACCTCCGCCGACGGTCTCGCGTCGGACAACATAACCGCGCTCTGCTACGGCGCGGACAACTGCCTCTATGTCGGAACGGACAGAGGTCTTTCAAAAATAGACGGAAAGAAAATAACCACGGTCGATATCGGAATTGAAAACGCGCCGATATCCATGCTCTTCTGCGCAAACGACGGGCATATCTTCGTCGGCACGGGCAAGAGCATAATCGAGCTCAGCGGCAAAAAAATCATAGCGTCCCGCGAGTTCTCGTCCGACGCCGTCGCAATGAAGCAGGACTGCGACAACGTCACATGGATTCTCACAAAAACCGTTCTCTACCGCTTTCCGCAGGGGGCTAAAGAACACGATCTTAAAATCGGCGTGCCCGGCAAGGGCAGCTGCATCGCAGTTTTCGGCAACAACAAAGTCTATGTCGGAACCGAGAGCGACGGTCTCCATGCGCTCGTCGGCAAGAGATGGCACTGGTCGGAGCTCATGGAGGGCGTGACCGGAATACTCAGCAACAACATATCCTGCCTCGACATTGACCCCGCGGGCGATGTCTGGATAGGCACGGACAAGGGCGTCTGCGTCTACGACGACAACAGCTACTGGCTCGACAATTCGAAGATAACCGGTCTGCCCAAGGGTGAGATAACCGGCATGGTGACTGACAGCGAGGGCAGAAGATACTTCACGACCTCCTGCGGTCTCATAATCCTCCACAACGGCAAGCTCTCATATTACGGCTACAAGCGCTGGCTGCCCGACATGCACGCTACCGGCATCGTCCTCTCGCCCGACGGCAGCTTCTGCGTCTCCACCGCATCCGGCGGCATCAGCGTTTTCAAAACCGAGATGATGACGCTCGAAGAGAAGGCGAAGAGACTTCGCGCATTCAGCGAGAAATACAACGTCCGCAAGGACGGCTTTGTGCTCGAGCGCGCGCTTGAGCACGAGGGCGTTGTGTCCGAGGACGAGGGCTATGTCTGCACCGGCGACAACGACGGACTCTGGACGGGGCTTTATCTCGGCGCGCTGTGCTTTGAATACGCCTGCACAAAGGACCCGGAGGTTCGCGCCGCGGCTCACCGTTCGCTGCTCGCGATGATAAAGCTCACCGAGATAACGGGCATTGAGGGCTTCACCGCCCGCTCGATAAGATACATCGACGAAGCAGGATACGGCACGGGCGTGCGCCACGAATGGCACCACACCGCCGACAAGGACGGCAACGAGCTCGAGTGGCTCGGCGAGACTTCGTCCGACGAGATGGTCGGTCATTTCTACGCATACTCGAACTACTTCGATCTCGTCGCGGACGATGAGGAGAAGAAGCTGATAGCCTCCGTTGTCAAAAAGATTCTCGACCACATTCTCGACAACAAGTTCAGACTCGTTGATACCGACGGCGTGCCGACCACATGGGCGAACTGGGACCCCGATCTGCTCAACAACGACCACAAGTGGATATATGAAAAGGGCACGAACTCGCTTCAGATTCTGACCTTCCTCAAGGCGGGATATCATATCACCGGCGACAAGAGATACGAAGATGCATTTGAATATCTCATCAAGGACAAGCACTTCGCCATGAACCTCATGCAGTACAAAATCCTTGACGGCCACCTGCTCCACATTGATGACAACCACGATTTCCTCATGATATCGCTGCTCATGCGCTATGTTGAAGATCCGAAGCTTCGCTCCGTGTTCGCCATGGGTCTGACGCATCACTGGGACGACGAAAAGGCGGAGCACAACGCGTTCTTCAACTTCGTCTACGGCGCGTGCACGGGCGAGCAGTGCGACATCGAGACTTCCATAGACGAGCTTGCGGACTACCCGATGGATCAGGTACTCTGGACGCTCTACAACAGCTGGCGCGAGCTCGACTGGGATATGCGCCCGACAGAGGTCGGCATGATCCCGCAGCTCTATCACCCGCTCCCGGCGCACGAGAGACGCATTAACAGCTGCGACAGCAACCGTTTCATCGCTGACTCCGGCATCGCCGGCGAAGCCGAGCGCCTGTTCACGAAGTCGGACGACCCGACGGCGTTCACGATGTTCCCCGGCACGGGCGACGACCACGGAATGTATCTCATGGCGTGCACAAACTACACCCACCCCTACTGGTTTGCGCGCTACTACGGACTCATCGAAGAGGCGGAATAAAATATAAAACAAAGCAAAAATCCTACCCGGGAATGGGTAGGATTTTTTGCTTGATGGGAGTGGGTTTTTTGAGTGTAGAATTGGGATTTGTCTACCCGCACTGACAGCCAAACATAAAAAACCGACCGCACAGACTTGCTGCGGTCGGTTACTGTCATATAGACATCTTTTTTATTTATTTCAGCTTTCCGTGTTCATTGAGAAAATCTTCGGTCAGCTGCGCCGCGTATGCGACGAGCTCGGGGCACGGGCGTTTTTTATAGTCCGCGGTGTTTCTCGGCTCGGGATCGGGGCCGGGCTGAGTTTTCACTCCCGCGAGCAGTTCGCGGCAGATTATCGAGCCCTCGCTCTCTTTGAACTTGTCCGCAAGGGCGCGGACATATGAGTAGAGTTCTTTCTTTGCCTGCGCGCCGTCGGGTTCGTCATAGCCGAAGAAGAGACCTATCGCCATGAACATTCCGCTGACTCCGCCGCAGACCTCGCGCATTCTGCCCATTCCGCCGCCGAACGGCGCAGAGAGCCTGAGCGCGGTTTTGACATCGAGTCCCGCATCCTCCGCAAACGCGCCGAGCACCGCCTGAGAGCAGTTGTATCCCTCGTTGAAAAGCTCGCGCGCCTTGTCCGCGTGACCTGTTTTCATTTTAACGCACTTCCCTTTACTGAGGATTTTTCTCGCCCTTGTAGGTGTCGCTTATTTTCTGTCTCGCGTCCCTGACTTCGTTTATGCTCGCGACAAGAGCCTTGTCCGCGCTGCGCAGGACGCTGTCGGCGAAGTTGCTCGCGGCCTCGCGGATATCCGCAGACCACTTCTTCGCCCTCGCAAGAGTCTCATTTGACTCCGCGTTAGCCTTTTTGACTATATCATCCGCCTGGCGGGTCGCGTTGGAGAGCATCTCTTCAGCTCTCGCTATCGCGGAGTTGACGCGCTCGGTTGCCTCGTTCTGCGAATTGACCTTGAGCTGAGATGCATATGCGCGCGCCTGAGCGGTTATCTCGTTCTCGTCGAGAAGCTTGTTTGCCGTCTGCTGAGCCTTTTCAACTATCGCCGCCGCGTCGGACTTTGCCTTTGCAACGGTCTCCTCGGCAAGCTTGTTCGCGCTGTCGACGGTCTTCTGGGCGTTGGCGTTGGCGGCTGAGATTATCTGCTCGCTCTTCGCCTCGGTCTTTTCCACAAGAGTCTGAGCTTTCTCCTGAGCGCGGGCAACGGATGCCGCCGCGTCGCTCTTCGCCTTTTCGATTATCTCGCTGCGGTTGGCGGTTATCGACTTTGCCTGGTCGACCTCCTCGGGGATTATCTCGCGCAGCTGCGCGATGCACTCGCGTATCTCCTCGGCGTTGACCGCAGTCTTTTTGGAAAGCGTTATCTTTGTGCCGCTGTCGAGAATGTTCTCTATCTGCTCCAGAAGGGAATCTATGTTCATTTTGAAGCGCTCCTCTCTCTTATTCTTTTGACAATATCATCATGCACCTCGGGCGGAACAAAGTCCGAGATATCCCCGCCGAACTCGCAAACCTGCTTGACGACGCTCGACGAGAGGTACATGTAATCCGAATTCGCCGTTATGAAAACGGTCTCGATATTCGGATTGAGTTTCTTGTTTGTCAGCGCCTGCTGGAATTCGTAGTCGAAATCCGAAACGGCGCGCAGACCCTTGACTATCGCTACAGCTCCCTTTTCCTGGGCATATGCGGCAAGAAGTCCGTCGTGCATATCGACAACAACATTGTCGAGATCCTTGACGCATCTTGTTATGAGCTCGACGCGCTCTATCGCGCTGAAATATGAATTGGGCTTGTGATAGTTGTGCATGACGACGACTATGACCCTGTCAAACATGCTCGCGGTGCGCCTGATTATATCAAGATGACCCTTGGTGACGGGGTCGAAGCTGCCGGGGCATATGGCTATTTTCATTCGTCCTCACCCTCCTTGCGGTAAACGGTGATTTTTATCTTTCCGTAGCGGTAGCTGCGATGGAATTTAAGCTCGCCGAAGCTCTCGGGCAGTTCCGAATCGACAGGAGTCTCGCATATTGCGCAGCCGCCGGCGGCAACAACATCGGAGAGCAGCTTCATCGAATCTACTACGAGTGAGCTCGCATATGGCGGATCGAGGAATACTATATCAAACTTGTCCTTCGTCAGCTTCAAGAACGAGAGCGCGTCGGTCTGAACGACCTTGGCGTTGTCGCCGAGCTTCGTGTGTTCGAGATTATATTTGACGGCGCTCAATGAGTCCTTCGACATATCGACAAATGTTGCCGACGCAGCGCCGCGGCTGAGAGCTTCGATGCCGAGCTGACCCGAGCCTGCGAACAGATCGAGCACGCGCCTGCCCTCTATCTCAAACTGTATTATGCTGAAAACGGCCTCTTTGACGCGGTCGGTAGTCGGGCGGACATCCTCGCCCTCGAGCGTTCTGAGAACTCTGCCGCGTGCCGTGCCTGTTATAACTCTCATATCATCAGTTCCTTTATACTGCATTTATCTTTTCAATCTGCGGTTTTGCCGCACTGTTATACATATTATTACATTTATACGCGCCCGTGTCAAGATTCCGGATGCAGAGCGTCGTATATAGTCTGCGCCATGGAGTCGGAGATACCCGACACATTTTTGAGCTCGTCAACACTAGCATTTTTTATGGCGGTCACGGTCTTGAAATGCCGCAGGAGTGCCTTTGCCCGCGACGGTCCGACGCCGGGGATATCCGTCAATGTACTCGAGAGCGCGGAAGCCTTGTGCTTCTGCCTGTGATAGGTCACGGCGAAACGGTGGACTTCCTCCTGTATTTCCGCAACGAGAGTGAACGCGCGGCGTTTTGAAGTGAACGCTATCTCGCCGCCGGATTTCGCTATCGCGCGCGTGCGGTGGCTGCCGTCCTTGACCATTCCGAAAAGCGGGATGTTTTCAAGCCCGTGCTTTTTGAGTATCGGCTCGACTGCCGAAATCTGTCCCTTGCCGCCGTCGAGCAGGATAAGATCGGGCAGGCGGCCGAAGCCCTCGCCGCTCTCTTTTTCTTCCTCGTATCTCGTGAATCTTCTGTCGAGCACCTCCGCCATGGAGGCGTAATCGTCCTGACCGGTAAAGCCTTTTATCATGAATCGGCGGTAGCCGCGCCTGTAGGGCTCGCCGTTTCGGAAAACTATCATGCCTGCGACATTGTCGCTTCCGGCGGTGTGCGAGATATCATATGATTCGATAAATTCCGGCGCGGCTGGCAGTCCGAGCATACCCGCGAGCTCGTCGAGCGCGGCGGTCTTTCTGCCGGCGGTGCCTGTCAGCGGAGTCAGATACTGCGCGGCGTTCGAGCGGCACATCTCGAAAAGCTTCTTCTGCTCGCCTGCGGTGCTGTGGGATATTATTACTTTTTTGCCCTTCTTTTCGCTCAGCCACCGTTCGAGCAGCTCGCTGTCGGCAACCTCGCCGTCGACCGACACGCGGCGCGGGACAAAATCTCTTATCATATAGAAGCTGCGGATAAGCTCGGCGAGCGTCTCCGACGTATCTTCCGGCACATCGGTTATGAAATTCTCGCTGTCATAGAGTCTTCCGTCCGCGAAGCGGAGCACGGAGAGACACGCCTTGCCGGACGACGCCGCGCCCGTGACGAGGGCAAAAACATCCTGCTCCCTGACGTCGGCGGACATAACCTTCTGCTTGCCGCCGAGACGTTTTATCGCGGCTATTCTGTCGCGCAGGCGCGCCGCCTTTTCAAATTCAAGGTTTTCCGCCGCGTCCTCCATGCGCTTCTGAAGATCCGCGAGCGCGGCGGTTCCGCCCTCTTTTATAAACGCGAGAGCGTCCTCGACCGCTTCGTTATACTGCGAAAACGGCACCTTGCCGCTGCACACGCCGCTGCACTGGCCGATAAAGAAATTGAGGCACGGGCGGCTCTTCCCGAAGTCGCGCGGGAACACTTTGTTGCACTGCGGCAGGCGGAATATTTTTTTAGCCTCGTCAACGGTATTGCGCGCGGCGAACGAGCTCATATAAGGGCCGATATACTTTGCGCCGTCATCCTCGCGCTGGAGCACGGCATATATGTTGCGCCACTTGCCGGGCGTGACTTTTATATATGAATAGCCCTTGTCGTCTTTTAAAAGAATATTATACTTCGGGGAATGCTGCTTTATAAGACTGCATTCGAGCACGAGGGCTTCAAACTCGCTGTCGGTGAGAATGACATCGAAATCATCGACGTTTTCGACCATTTTGCGCACTTTCACCGTATGATTATGCTCGGAGCCGAAATACTGGCTGACGCGGTTCTTGAGCGCTTTCGCCTTGCCTACATATATTATCTCCGAGCTGCTGTTTTTCATCAGATAGACGCCGGGGGTCAGCGGAAGCTGCATCGCCTTTTTGCGAAGCTCCTTGATTTTCGGGTTCATTCTCTCACCTGCCTTTTAACACATTTTTGACACATATATTATACTATAAAAATGCGCCGACGAACAGGGGCGCAAAAAAATTATATTTTGGGTCATTTTTCCGCAACAATTTGTTGCTATTATCAGAATGCGGGGATATATCTCCGCGGAAAGGAATATATAAAAGATGAAAACAATAGGCAACATTGTCTGGTTTATCTGCGGCGGATTTCTTGCGGCGCTGATGTGGCTGATGAGCGGTCTCATATGCTGCGTCACGGTCGTGGGCATACCGCTCGGCAAGCAGTGCTTCAAATTTGCGCGTCTGTCTGCGGCTCCGTTCGGCAAGGATATAAGATTCGGCGGCGGCGCGCCGAGCTTCATTGCCAATATTTTATGGATAATCCTGCTCGGCTGGGAGAACGCAGTCTACTGCGCCGCGATGGGCGTTGTCTGCTGCTGCACAATAATCGGCATCCCGCTCGGACTCCAGTATTTCAAATTCGCAAAGCTCGCATTCATGCCTTTCGGCTCAGAGGTGGTTGACTGCTGACATATGAAAAAACGAACGGCAAAGAGAATTCTCATCATCTGCCTTGTCATTGCCGCCGCGGTGGCTCTGACGGCGGGAATAGTTCTGGACAGCATGCGTGTTGATGTCTGCCTCGACCCCGGTCACGGCGGAGACGACTCCGGCGCTCAATATGAGGGCAGGCTCGAAAAGGACGACAATCTCGAGCTCGCGCTGGCGGTCGAAAAAGAGCTGAAAGCGCGCGGGGTCAAGGTCTGCATGACGCGCGACGACGATACTTTTATCTCCCTCGCCGGGCGGTGCAGAAAGGCGAATATGCGCCGGGCGAAGCTCTTTGTTGCGCTTCACCGCAACAGCGCAGAGAATGCGCACGGCGTTGAAATATGGATTCATTCGGACTCGCCGCCCAAGGATACCGCGCTCGCGCAGAACATCTGTGACGCGCTCGCCACCGCCGGGATATCCGAAAACAGGGGCGTTAAGTCCGGCTTTGCGCGCGAGGACGGAGAGAACTATTTCGTCAATAGCCGCACGAATATGCCAAGCTGCCTCGCCGAGATCGGCTTCATAACCGATGACGGCGACAACCGCCTGTTTGATGACAATCTCGAATCCTACGCCGAGGCGATAGCGGACGGAATAGCAAAGACGCTGAATGAGATATAAACCGACCTATAAATCATAGGTCGGTTTAACTGTTTTATTAACCTCTCTGAATATAGGGCTGATTTTATCTCGTCAATACTCTGACCCACTTGAAGCGGTTGACTTTGACTATCGCCACGAAGCATTTGAGTATCTGATCCGCCTTGAGCAGGGCGAAGGTGACCGCAGGCGGGAACTTGAAATAAAATGCCGAGAGCGCGGAGAGCGGGAGCACGATGCACCACATGAAGACAATATCGTTGAAAAAGACGAAATTCGTATCTCCGCCGCCCGAGACTATGCCCGTGAGGCACGGCATTTCATACGCTGTGCCTATCGCCGTGACGCAGAGGATTAGCACAAATATATTTGCAAGCTCCGCCGTCTCAACCGAGGCGTTATAGACCGAGATTATCGGCTTTCGGACTAAAAACAGCACAAGCGAAGTCAGCACGCCGATAATTAAAAACATCAGCTGCATGGTCTTTGCGCCGCTCTTGACCTTTTTCATGTCTCCCTCGCCGACCGCCATGCCCGTCATGACGCGCGCCGCGTCACCTGTCGCATAGGCGACGACCGAGGTGCACTGGAACAGCGTCTGCGCTATGCTTGACGCCGCGATGCCGGAGGCTCCGAGCCTGCCGAGTATCGCCGCCTGAACTGACATCGCAACGCCCCAAGAGACATTCGAGAGCAGAAGCGGCACGCCCGATTTCATGAAGTCGGCTATATAACTGCGCTCGAGCGCGAAGACATCTTTGATTCTGAGTTTTAGCTTTTTATCAATAAATCTGCAATAGATTATGCTCGCGATAAACTCGACTGCCCTCGAAGTCAGCGTCGCATATGCAGCGCCCTTCACTCCGAGCTCGGGCGCGCCGAAGTGGCCGTAGATGAGAGTATAGTTGAGGCAGATATTTATAAGCAGGGTCGAGAGCGAGATGTAGAAGCCTATTCTTACCGTCTCGACGCTGCGCATGACTCCGAGCAGAGAGTTTGAAATCGAGAACATCAGATATGAAAATACCATTATTTTCAGGTATTCCACGCCAGCCGGAATGATGCTCTGCTCGTTTGTCAGCAATCCCATGACCCCATATGGCACGAACCAGACTATCGCGGACATAATCGCGCTGAGCAATAAGCTTATCCAGAAGCCGACCGCGAAAACGCGCTTTATCGGCTCGGTTTGACGTTTGCCCCAGTACTGCGAGATGATAACGCCCATTCCGGACGCGGTGCCCGTGACGACCATCTGCAGAAGAAACTGCACCTGATTCGCTATCGCAACGCCGCTGAGCGCCGTCTCGCTGTAAGCTCCGAGCATGATATTGTCCGCGAGATTGACGCCGTAGACAATAAGATTCTGGAGCGCTATCGTCATGGTCATCGTGAAGAAGTCGCGGTAAAATTTCTTGTCGCGTACCAACATTTTTATTCCCCCAAAAGACACATACCGCCGTATTATAGCACTTGCCGCGCGGTTTGACAACACCCGACGGACATACTATAATCTTGTCGAAACCTATATGGGAGATGTTGAAATGAAGAAGCTTAGAAATATATTCTGCGCGGCTTTTGCGCTGCTGCTTGCAATGTCCTGCGCGGCGTGCTCGAAGAGTGCCGATAACGAGACCGCCTCAGGCGCGGAGTCGGACACGCAGGTCACTGTTATATCCGCCGACGGCACAACGGCAAAGACCGTTATTTCAAACGACGGCGGCACGATCGCACAAAACGGCGAGACGAAAAATCAACCCGCGGCGGGCGGAGACAATGCTCAGGAGCCGGAGAGCCCGGATGGCGGCTCGGGTCAGCGCGAAACCGTGCGCGTCACGATAACCGAGGGCATGACTCTGACGCAGATATTCAAAAAGCTCGAGGCAAACGGCGTGTGTTCGTTTAACGATTTGATGAAGACCGCAGAGAGCTACGACTACAGCTACTATCCGCTTATAGCCGCAAGACCGTCGAACACAAGGGCGTTCAAACTCGAGGGATATCTCTTTCCGAATACCTATGACTTCTATAAAAACGAGAAGCCGCAGGATGCGATAGGGCGTTTCCTGCGCATTAGCGAAAAATACATAACCTCTGCCGACAGGGCAAAAGCCCGCGCCATGGGCTATTCGATGGATCAGGTACTGACCGTCGCGTCGATAATCGAAAAAGAGGGCGCGAACCCCAACGAAGTCAGAAAGATAGCCGCCGTTATATATAACCGCCTCAAGGCGGGTATGCAGCTGCAGATGGATTCTGGCATCTACTACATCGAACGCAGCGTCAAGCCCTATATCTCCGGCGACGTCAATCGCTACAACAGCCTGTATAATATGTACAAATGCAAGGGTCTGCCCGCAGGTCCGATATGCAACCCCGGCGCGCGGACGATAAATGCGGCACTCGATCCGGCGGATGTATCTTATCTCTATTTTTGCCACGACTCGAGTGCAAAATACTACTATGCCGACACATATGAGGAACATCTCGAAAATCTGAAGAAAGCCGAAATTGCATCATGAGTTGCAAAAATGTCGGATAATTCACAGAAAATTTAAGCTTTGATTCTCCTTCGGGTATAAAAATGGACTTTGGGTGATATAATTGTACTAAAGTACATTTTTGTACTCGGAGGACAGTTTTTATGAAAAGAACACAGCTGAAAGACAGGCAGCTACCCGACTACACACGGGGAGAAGAGATATTCAACATGGTCACGCACATAGTCGGCGGCGGACTGGCGGTAGTCATACTCGTCGCCTGCGTGACGGTCGCGGCGCTCCACGGGAGCATATCGGGAGTTATAACCTCGATAGTCTACGGGCTGTCGATGATAATGCTCTACACCATGTCGAGCGTCTATCACGGCGTGCCGCGCGGCTACGCGAAGAAAGTCCTGCAGGTCATCGACCACTGTACGGTATATTTTCTGATAGTCGGAACCTACACGCCCATAGCGGTCTGTGCGCTGACAAGGGTCAGCAAGGCAGTCGGCTGGACGGTGTTCGGCATCGTCTGGGCTCTCGCGGCGGTGGCGATAACGCTAACGGCGATAGACCTCAAAAAATTCCGCGTGTTTTCGATGATATGCTACATGGGCATGGGCTGGTGCATAATCTTCGCCGTCGTGCCGACATATCATGCGCTGGGGCTCGGCGGATTCCTCCTGCTCGTCGCAGGCGGTCTGCTCTACACATTCGGCGCGATACTCTACGGGCTCGGGATAAAGCATCGATATATGCACTCGGTTTTCCATATCTTTGTTATCCTCGGCAGCCTCGCGCACTTCTTCTGCATAGTGCTCTATGTGCTGTGAGGAAATTGCAATTAACATTAGACACAAACACAAAATCCTACCCACAGAAAAACCGTGGGTAGGATTTTTTTGATTATTATCAAAGATACTTCTTGATAAACTTATCAACTGTTGACCAATATTTTTCGGGGTCGACGATCGAGGCCTCTGCGTGCGGTGCGCCGGGGATAACCAGCTTCTCTTTGTCGCACGCGGCAGCGCGGTAGACGCGCTCCTGCATCCAGAACGGGACAAAGTCGTCCTTGTCGCCATGGATGAACAGGGTCGGCGTGACGGAGCGCGAGACCTGCTCGATGCACGAAGCTTTCTTCATATCATAGCCCGCGCGCAGCATCGTTGCGCTTCTTGCGGCGGAGAGGAACGGGAAGGTCGGCAGGCCGTAAGCGTCCTTCATGTTGGCTCTGCACTCGTCCCAGACTGATGTATATCCGCAGTCCTCAATAGCGCAGACGACATTCGATTCGAGCGGCTCGCCGGTGGTCATCATGACTGTAGCCGCGCCCATCGAGAGACCGAAGAGCACTATCTTCGCGTTCGCATTCTCGTTGATTATGTAGTCGATCCACGCCTTGATGTCGATTCTGTCGTTCCAGCCCATGGTGACATAGTTCGACTCGCTCGCGCCGTGGCCGCAGAGATACGGGAACAGGCAGTTGTAGCCCATCTCATGGAACCTCTTGCCGAACGAGCCCATTCTTCTGGGCGATCCGGTGTAGCCGTGAATGACTATCACCCAAACATCGCTCGGCTCGTCTGCAAGGATTATCTCGCCGTGGACATATCCGCCGCGGGGAGTGACTATCTTCACCTTTGCGGGACTCGCGGAGTCAAACCACTCCATGCCTTCTTTGGTGATACCGTCATACTCGTTCTTTTTCTCGTCCATTTTTTTGGCGATGGACTTTTTGCTCATGGTCTTGTTGAAAATCGCGTTGCCGACAGCAAGATACGCCGCGCCGACTGCTGCACCTGCGGAAGCGGCTGCTATGACAAGCTTTTCAGATGAACTTTTCTTTCCCACTGAAATTCATTCCTTTCATTTTTATATGAGCCTTATACAGGAGTATTCTATCATAAAAAGTCCGCAGTTGCAATAACAAAAAGCCCCTGCAAAAGAATACAGAGGCTTCGGATATGTACCCGCCGCGCGGCGGGTGAGGTTTATTCCTCGTTGAGCTTATTGCGCTTGTTCTGGGCCTTGTTCTCCTGCTGATTCTGCTGCTTGTTGTTCTGCTGCTGATTCTGCTGGTTCTGACCCTGCTTGTTCTGCTGATTGCGGTTTTCCATTGAGAGCACACTCCATAGATCCCTTCGCGGGAAAATTAGGATTTTTTTCAAATCCGTTTTATATTCTTTCCCCCGGTTCGCGTTTTTATGAGCCTGAAACTAATGAAATTTTTGCCTTTTTCTGATATAATTTATAATAGAAAGCTTACGGAGGTCAGCAGATGGAAATATCCGACGAACTCATATCGCATCTCGAATCGCTCGCGCATATTGAGCTTGACACCGACGAACGCGAGGATTGCCGCAGAGATTTTGAAAAGATAATATCATATATGGACACGCTGTCGGCGCTCGATACCGACGGCGTTGAGCCGCTGACCAATTTATCCGACACGGTAAATGTCCTGCGCGAGGATGAACCGGGCGAGACGCTCGGCGTCAAAGAGGTTCTGTCAAATGCCGCAGAAACGGCGGGCGGCTGCTTCTGCGTCCCGAAAACAGTGGAATGAGGTGCGCTATGAGAGATATTATTAAAGATTCCGCCCTCGTTCTGGCAGAAAAAATCAGGTGCGGCGAGATAAAAATCACTGAAGTTCTGGACGCCGTATATGAATCCGAGAAGCAGAATAAAGAACTCAACTGCTTCATCACGCTCTGCCGCGAGCGCGCATATAGCAAAGGCTCGGAGATACAAAAACGCATCGATGCAGGCGAATATATCTCGCCGCTCGCGGGCGTGCCGATAGGCATAAAGGACAACATCGCAGTAAAAGATGTCAAAATGACCTGCGGGTCGCATATGCTCGAAAATTATGTGCCGCCCGTAAGTGCAGCGGCGGTAGAAAAGCTCGAAAAAGCGGGGCTTATTATCGTCGGCAAGCTCAACATGGACGAGTTCGCCATGGGCTCGACGGGCGAGACTTCGTATTACGGCGCGGTGCTCAATCCCGTTGACAAAACGCGCGTGCCCGGCGGCTCGTCTTCGGGCGCGGCGGCGGTAGTCGCGGCGGGGATAGTCCCGCTCGCGCTCGGCTCGGACACGGGAGGCTCGGTCAGACAGCCCGCGGCGTTCTGCGGGGTATTCGGCTTCAAGCCGACCTACGGCACCGTCTCCCGAAACGGGCTTGTCGCCTATGCCTCGTCATTTGACCAGATAGGCGCGATAGCGAGAAATGCCTCCGACTGCGCGGCTCTCGCGGCGATAATATCCGGGAGCGACTGCGGTGATTCTACAACAGAGGATACTGCTCCCGTCCGTTCGGATTTTGTCGAGTCCTATTCGCTCTGCGGCAAAATTATAGGCGTGCCGAATGAATTTATTGATAATTGCGGCGAAGATATACGCAGTGCTGTGAATAATGCGCTCAAAAAAGCTGAATCGCTCGGTGCGAGGGTTGAATATTTCTCGCTTCCGCCGCTCAAGTTTGCCGTGCCCGCCTATTATATAATCGCCTGCGCGCAGGCAAGCTCGAATCTTGCGCGGTATGACGGGGTTCGCTTCGGACGGCGCGCACAAAATTCAGACGACCTGACAAAAATGTATATCAAAAGCCGCTCCGAGGGCTTCGGGCGCGAGGTCAGGCGCAGGATAATGCTCGGTAATTTCGTGCTCAGTGCGGGATACTACGACGCATATTACAACAAGGCACTGAGAGCGCGCAGGGTTATACGCGACGCGCTTTCGGACGCTTTCAAAAAATATGATTTCATCGCGGGCGCCGTTTATCCGTCAACTGCGCCGAAGCTCGGCGAGAGCCTTGACGACCCGCTGAAAACTTATATCGGCGACGCATACACCGTTCCGGCTAACCTCGCTGGACTCCCGGCGATAAGCGTGCCGTGCGGAAAAACAGCCGCGCTTCAGCTCATGGCGGCGCCGTTAGCGGACGAGAATCTTTTGGGCGCGGCGAGATGTCTGACCCTGTAACATTTAAAAATTTACAGAGTATGATCGTGTTGAACAAGTTTGAAGACACAGTTAAACGCAGTCGGACGGCGCAATGCTTGTAAAGTTTTAGGCATTACAAGGTACTATGGGAGGCTTTCAAATGAGATATGAAACTGTTATCGGGCTCGAGGTTCACATAGAGCTGCTGACTGAGACAAAGATATTCTGCTCCTGCCCGACTGAGTTTGGCGGCGAGCCGAACACGCATGTCTGCCCGGTATGTCTCGGACTGCCCGGCTCTCTGCCGACGCTGAACAAAAAAGCCGTTGAGCTTTCCGTCCGCGCGGGACTCGCGGCGGGTTGCGAGATAACACCGATAAGCCGCTTTGACCGCAAAAATTATTTTTACCCGGACCTGCCGAAGGCTTATCAGATATCCCAGTTATATCTGCCGCTGTGCCGAAACGGCTCGGTCACGCTCGACAGCGGCAAAATTATACGCATAAAAGAGATGCACATTGAGGAGGACGCGGGGAAGCTCATGCACTCCCCCGACGACAACCGCACGTTCGTCGACTGCAACCGCTGCGGAGTGCCGCTGCTTGAGATAGTCAGCGAGCCGGATATGAGAAGCGCCGAGGAGGCGGTCGAATATCTTGAAAAGCTGCGCGAGCTGATGCGCTTTTCCGGCGTTTCGGACTGTCGGATGCAGGAGGGCTCGCTGAGAGCGGATATAAATCTCTCCGTCCGCCCGGAGGGTCAGACAGAACTCGGAACGCGCACGGAGATGAAAAATCTGAACTCATTCAGAGCCGCCGAGCGCGCGATAAAAAGCGAGAGCGCGCGGCAAATATCGCTGATTGAAAACGGTGAAAATATCATTCAGGAGACCCGACGCTGGGACGACGGCGCGGGCATGAGCTATGCGATGCGCTCGAAAGAGGACACGAGCGACTACAAATATTTTCCCGAGCCGGACATTCCGCCGGTAGTCGTTTCAACCCCCGACATTGAGAAAATCAAAAATCAGATGCCCGAACTGCCGCAGGCGAAGCGCCGTCGCTGGAGCGAAGAATATAATCTCGGCAGAGCGGACATTGACACACTGATGTCCTCGCCGTTCACGGCGGAGCTCTTCGACCGCACGGTTATGCTCTGCAAGAGCGCAAAGGACGCCGCATCGTGGATAAATGTTGAGCTCCCCGCCGTACTTCGCGGCGCGGGAATGAGCATTGAGGACGCAAAATTCAGCCCCGACTCGTTGGGCAGGCTCATAAATATGCTCTCATCAGGGGAGATAAACCGCGGCACGGCGAAAAAAGTCTTTGTAAAAATAGTGACCGAAAACGCCGACCCGGCGGAATATGTCCGAAAAAACGGACTTTCTCTGATGACCGACGCGGCGGTGATAGAGGACGCGGTAAAACGCGTTATCGACGAAAACGAAAAGAGCGTCTCACAGTACAGAGACGGCAAGACGCAGGCGTTTCAGTATCTTATCGGGCAGTGTATGCGCGCGCTCGGCGGCAAAGCCCCGGCGGCGGCAGTCACGGAAGCACTCAAAAAGCTGATATAAATAACAAAGGACTGCCGAATACGGCAGTCCCGTTTTGTTTTCAGCTTTATGCCTCGACTTCGGTGAGGTTCAGCGTGCCCCAGCTGTCGTTATTGAGCGTGAGCACCTTGTTATCTTTATTATACGACGCGGTGAAGGTTATCTCCGTGCCCGCCTTGAAGCCTGCGATAGCTATCTCGGGGACTATGGTCACGGTCGCGGGATCCGCCTCGGTGTCGACCTTGTATGTACCGGAGACCGACGTGCCAACGGAAATGCCCAGAATATTGAGGTTGCTCGAATCATACCGGAAAGTGCCGTCCTCTTTGAACTCTATAGTAGCGTTGTTCTGCGAGTCGCTCCACTTGCCGACTATGAGCTTGTCAATTTTCGCTCCGCAGCCCGCAAAGGCGCAGACGATTATCGCGACAGCCATAACGAGAGCCGTCAGTCTGAGAGTCTTTTTCATTGGTAATACCATCCTTTCTGTTTTGCCGCTTTTCTTCCATACTCATTATATCACACTTCGCTCATTTTTGTCCATAGGCAGAGAGTGCTAGCGGGTGTCGAAAAAAGGTATAAACAGATTGTTTACATTTTTGTAAAAATAATGTATAATTTTCCTGTTGCACATATGTGCTTGCGAAAGGAGAATACAAAAATGAAGAAAAATCCGTTCAAGCGGATACTCTGCATTGTCATCGCCGCAGTGATGCTCTGCTCGGTATTTGCTTCGACCGCGGCGGCCGCCACCAAGTGCGCCTGCGGCCATTCGCCCGTTGTCATGATCTCCGGATTCGGCGCGACGATTCTCTCGGAGAAGCAGGAGGACGGCTCATTGAAGCGCGTTTTCCCGCCCGACACCAAAGAAATTCTCAAGCTCCTCGGAGTCAATGCCCCCGACCTCGTCACGGGCATAATCGAGCTCATCGCCCAGAAGGGCACGGACGGCATAGAAAAGCCGCTGCGCGAGATAATAACTTCTATTGTCGAGCCGCTCAGAATGAACGACGACGGCACTTCCTATTACGACATCGTGCCGATACTCAGCGGCGCTAAAAACACGAGCCTTGAGGCGTTCACGAAGAACGACCAGCTCGACCTCGTCCCCTACACGGGCTCGGAGTTTCTCGACATGGAGGTTATCGGCGACGAGATAGGCGACGACCATGTTTTCAACTTCCTCTACGACTGGAGACTCAGCCACGCCGATGTTGCGGCTCAGCTCCACGATTATCTCGCAGAGGTCTGCGCCCTCACCGGGCACGACAAGGTCAGCGTATACAGCATCAGCCAGGGCAGCCTGCTGCTGGGCACTTATATGTATGAGTATCCGAACGACAACTATATCGACCGCGCGGTGTTCGACACTCCGCTTCTCGCGGGAAGCAACCTTGTCTCCGATCTCTATACCGACAAGCCCCTTGCATTGAACTTCGACACCACCCTCGATATCCTCAGAGCTATCCTGCACACCGAGACCGACTTCTCGTTCGTCATGGACATCATCCCTGCCGACGGCGCGAACAACATCGCCGACTACGGTCTCAAGAGCATGGTTCTCCCGAGCGTTATAAACATCCCCGCATTCTGGGAGATGTGCGACCCGGAGAATTACGAATATATCAAGTCCCTGCGCCTCGACTCCGTCAAGAATGCAAAGCTCATTGAAAAAGTCGAGAAAGTCAGAAACGGCTTCATGTCCCACATTTCCGAGACCCTCTATGCTCAGCAGAAGAAGGGCGTCAGCGTTTCGATAAAGGCTTGCTCCGGCGTTCCGCTCGCATCGGGCACCGTTGACAACAGCGACGGCATAGTCAACATGAAGTATTCCTGCGGCGCCGTCTGCGCGCCCTTCGGCGAGACTTTCCCCGCCGACTACAAGCAGGCTGTCAAGACCGGCAAGAACAACATCTCGCCCGACAGAACGGTTGACCTCTCGACCGGCTATATGCCCGAGCGCACATGGGTAGTCAACCGCCACTATCACGGTCAGGCGGAATGGGATCCCCGCACCTACTCCCTGCTCATGGATCTCCTGCTCACCGACAACATCAAGGACGCATATTCGCACATCGAATATCCCCAGTTCATGGAGAGCCTCTCTCCGACGAGCGATGTAGTCGTTCTCTTCAAGAGCACGAACTCCTCGTTCCTGCCGACTCTCTCGAAGCACCTCTTCTCCTGCAACTCCGTCATGGTCAAGAACCTGTCGAAGAAGGACAAGATAAAGGTCTCTTCGATAACCTCGGAGAACGGCACGCTGAACTTCGCCCTGCCCTATCCGATAGTTCTTGAAGCAGGCGAGAGCGCCGAGATAGCCTTCACCGGAAAGGTTCCCGCGACCGAGAGCTACGACAAGATAACCGTAGCCTACAAGCGCATGACCGTCACCGGCAAGGACGCGACCCGCGACTTCGGCTTTACCGTCACCCGCAGCTATTCGGGTGTTACGAAGATCGATCTCACCCCCGCTTATATCATCACCGCTATCCGCATAGCGCATGATATACGCGATATCCTTGCGCGGATAGATGCGATCTTCTCGTTCATCAACGGGATAAAATAACAATATAAAATTAAAGCGAGCGGCATAACCGAGATTATGCCGCCCGTTTTTTACTTATGAAAACCATAAAATTATCCCGCCGAAAAATTCGGCGGGATTTCTCTTTTTCCGTTACGGGGTGAGCCTGTTCGGGCCTCTGAAGATGAACATTGCTTCCTTGATGTGGAGTCCGAGCATGAGCATCGTGAGGCGGTCGATGCCGAGACCGAAGCCGCCATGGGGCGGGCAGCCGTATTTGAAGAACTCGAGATAGAACTCAACATCCTTGTCGAGACCCTTCTCCTGCGCCTGGCTCTTGAGCACGTCGTATCTGTGCTCGCGCTGCGCGCCGGTGGTTATCTCGACGCCGCGCCAGATGAGGTCATAGCCCTGCGGCACGCCGTTCTCGTCGCGCATATGGTAGAATGCACGCTTCTCGGCGCTGTAGTCGGTGATGAACAGGAACTCGTGACCGTATTTCTTCATGACCCAGTCGTAGCTCAGACGCTCGGCGTCGGTCGTGAGGTCGCCCTTTTCGCTGTCGGGCACGGTATAGCCGAACTCCTTTTCGAGCTCGTCATAGAGATCGGCAAGCTTTATGACCGGGAACGGGGTCGTCGGGACGATAACCTCCTTGCCGAACAGCTCCTTTATCTCCTCGCCGTACTTCTCCTTGACCGATTTAAGCATATATGTCAGCAGCTCCTCCTCCATCTTCATGACATCTTTGAAAGAGGTGATGTAGCTGAACTCGAGGTCGAAGCCGGAGAACTCGGTGGTGTGCTTGTTGGTGTATGATTTTTCAGCTCTGAAAACGGGGCCGACTTCAAATATGCGCTCGAAGCCGCTCGCCATTGCCATCTGCTTATAGAACTGGGGGCTCTGCGCAAGATAGGCGAGGCGGTCAAAATACTTGACCTCAAAGACCTCGGCTCCGCTCTCGCTCGCCGCGCCGATGAGCTTCGGAGTGTGAATCTCGATGAAATTATGGTCTATCAGGAACTGACGCATGGCGTTGACCATGACGGTCTGAACCTTGAACATGAGCTGATTTTCGTCGGTGCGAAGGTCGATCCAGCGGTAGTCAATGCGCTGGTCGATGCTCGAACGCTCGACGCCCGGGCGCTTCTTGGTCGCAGGGATCTCCTTGCGCACTATCGGCAGCGCGTCGGCTATCGACTCTGCGGTTATCGACTCGGGGATAATTTCAATTCCGCCCATCTTGACGAAATCGTTCTCGACGGCGGTGCCGACGACCGAGATAACGGAATCCTGAGTCAGAGTCGCTATCACGGGGCAGAGCTCCGGCAGCTTCTCTTTCTCGACGGTTATCTGGATTTTTCCGGTTATATCCTTTAGCACGATAAAAGCCATATACTTGCTGTCGCGCAGGTTCTCGACAAAGCCCTGAACGAGCACGGGTTTGCCGAGATTATTTTTGATGTCCGCAATGTAAGTTCTCTCCATTATCTGAGCCCTCCAAAGAGATTTGATATATCGGCAGCGTTGAGATCTCCGTCGTTGATGCTGTCCGCAAAGGCGTTTGCCGCAGCCTGAACGAGAGCCGACGAGAATTCATCGCTGAAGTTTTCGATTGAAAAAGCGGTCTTTTCGCCGTTTTCCATGTTCTTGACGAGGACTTCGCCCTTTGCGATATCGTCGTCGCCGATAACGCAGGTGAAGCGCGCGCCCAGTTTGTCGGCGTATTTCATCTGAGCCTTGACCGAGCGTCCCGCAACGTCAAACTGCGCGCTGACTCCGTCCGAGCGGAGATCCGTGCAGAGCTTCGCCGCAACGAGCGAAGCGGCGTCGCCGATTGAGCCGATATAGATATCGCACTTCTGGTCGCCGGGCAGCTCAATGCCCTGCGCCTCGATAACGCTGAGCAGGCGCTCGAGTCCCATTGCGAATCCGAGCGACGGGGTGTGCTGACCGCCGAGCTCTTCAATGAGTCCGTCATAGCGTCCGCCGCCGCCGCAGACAAGTCCGTCGGTCTTGTCGTTGTGCGAGACGAATTCGAAAACGGTCTTTGTATAGTAATCAAGTCCGCGCACGATGTGCGGGTTGACAACATAGTCTATCATCAGCGCGTCAAGATAGCTCTTGACTTTCTCGAAATGCTCGCGGCACTCGTCGCAGAGATAGTCGAGCATAACGGGCGCGCCCTTGGCTATCTTCGAGCAGACGGGGCTCTTGCAGTCGAGAATACGCATAGGGTTGCGCTCGAGCCTGTCGAGGCAGGTGCCGCACAGCTCGTCTTTATACTGCTCAAAATATGCCTTGAGCGCCTTGTGATACTCGGCGCGGCAGGTCGGGCAGCCGATCGAGTTTATCTCGAGCGTCAAGTCCTCGATTCCGAGGAAAGCGAATATTTCGGCGGCGAGGGAAATTATCTCGGCATCGGCGGCGGGAGCCGGAGTGCCGAAGACCTCAACGCCGAACTGGTGGAACTCCCTGTATCTGCCGGACTGCGGCTTCTCGTAGCGATAGCACGAGGTTATATAGCAGGTCTTCTGCGGCAGGGGCTCGTTGAAAAGCCCGTGCTCCAAAAATGCGCGCGCAGCGCCCGCAGTGCCCTCGGGTCGGAGCGTTATAGAACGTCCGCCCTTGTCGAGGAAAGTGTACATCTCCTTCTGCACGACATCGGTGGTGTCGCCGACGCCGCGGGCAAACAGCTCCGTATGCTCGAACACGGGAGTGCGAATCTCCTTGAAGCCGAAACGCGAGGCTATATTGAGCAGGGTATTTTCAAGAAAGCGGTTTTTATAGCTCGCCGCGGGCAGCACATCCTGAGTGCCCTTGACAGCTTTCGTAAAAAGAGCCATGTTTTTGTTCCTTCCATAAAAACATTAAATCCCGCCGTTGGCGGGATGAGCGAAAAAGCTCCGGAAAAATCCGCCCGGCGGGAAATACCGCCGGGGCGGGTCAAAGCTTATTTCGGGTTGACTATATCGCGCCAATCAAGGTCGCCGCGCGCAAGGCTGTGAATAAGAGCCTCGGCGGTGGCTATATTGGTGGCAACGGGGATGTTGTGCACGTCGCAGAGTCTGAGAAGATTTGCTTCGTTGGGCTCGTGCGGCTTGGGTGTGAGCGGATCTCTGAACATGAGCAGAAGATCGATCTCGTTGCAGGCTATTCTGGAAGCTATCTGCTGGTCGCCGCCCTGACTTCCGCTGAGGAAGCGCTGAATATCAAGTCCCGTTGCCTCGGCTACAAGCTTGCCCGTAGTGCCGGTCGCGCACAGGGAATGGCGACTCAGGATACCGCAATAAGCTATACAGAACTGGGTCATAAGTTCTTTTTTTGAGTCGTGAGCCATGAGAGCGATGTTCATTGTGTATCCCCCTTTTCCGAGTTGTTGACTTCGCTGGTCATGTTAATATCATATCAGAGAAACCGGGTTATGACAAGAGTTATTTGTAACTTCTTACAAAATTTTAATAAAAACCCGACCGATTATTCCTCTGTTTCGGAATTTTCGCTGTCTTCGGCAGGTGACACTTCCTCAGCCGCGGTTTCTTCCGGATTTTCCTGATCTTCCTCGCTCGGAGTGCAGGCGACGGTAACCAACTGCTCGCCCTCGGACACACGCATGACTCTGACGCCCTTGGAGGGTCTTGCAAATGTGCTTATCTGTGAGACGGGGATGCGGATTATAATGCCGTCGGACGAGATGAAGATGACATCCTCGCTCTCGTCAACGACCGCTATTGCGGCAACGTCGCCGTAGGTCTCGGTGCGGTAGTTTATCGTACCCTTGCCGCCTCTCGACTGGAGTCTGTAATCCGAAGGTTCGCTGCGTCTGCCGTAGCCGGTGGTGCTGACGGTGAGGACAGCCTTCGCATCGTCGAGCACTTCCATACCGACGACCTCGTCGCCCTCGCGCAGTTCGATCGCCTTGACTCCGCGCGCCGTTCTGCCGAGCGGTCTCGCGTCGTTTTCATTGAAGCGGATGCCCATGCCCTTGCGCGTGGCTATGAGCAGGTCGTCGTTGCCGGAGGTCAGGCGCACCCATGCGAGCTCGTCGTCATCGTCGAGATTTATCGCGATAACGCCGTTCTTGCGGACGTTGCGGTAAGCGTCGAGGCTCGTGCGCTTGATGATACCCTTGCGCGTGACCATGCACAGGAACGCATCGGGGTCATATTCGGGCACTCTTATCATCGCCGACACCTTCTCGCCCGCCTCGAGGGGCAGGAGGTTGACTATATTCATGCCCTTGCTGTTTCTCGAGCCCTCGGGCACTTCGTAGCCCTTAAGGCGGTAAGTCCTGCCGCGGGTGGTGAAGAACATGACATAATCGTGGGTCGAGCAGGTGAACATGGTCTTTGCCACATCCTCCTCGCGCCTTGTCATGCCCTTGACGCCTCTGCCGCCGCGGTGCTGGATGGAATATGCGTCGGTGGGTATACGCTTGATATAGCCGAGGTTCGTCATGGTGAACACGCAGGTCTCCTCGGGGATAAGATCCTCGATATCGACCTCGCCGCTGACATTTTCAATGACGGTGCGGCGGTCGTCGCCGAACTTCTCGGCGATGGCGCCGGTCTCCTCGCGGACTATAGTAAGTATTCTCGACTCGTGTTCGAGAATGTCGATGAAGTCGGCAATCTTCGCCTTGAGCTGAGCCATCTCGTCCTCGACCTTTATGCGCTCTAGTCCGGTCAGCTGGCCGAGTCTCATCTGGACTATCGCCTGCGCCTGAATCTCATCGAGACCGAAGCGGTTCATGAGCGCTTCGCGTCCCTCGGGGATGCTCTTTGACGCGCGCAGAATAGCTATGACCTCATCGATGAAATCGAGAGCCGTGAGCAAGCCCTCGAGTATATGGGCGCGCTCCTGAGCTTTTTTCAGATCGTACCTTGTGCGGCGGGTGACTATCTCGCACTGGTAGTCGATATACTGCTGGAGAATCTGCTTAAGGGTGAGTATCTTCGGCTCGCCGTTCACGAGGGCGAGCATAATCACGCCGAAGGTAGACTGGAGCTGAGTGTAGGTATAGAGCTGATTCAAAACTACCTGCGGATTCGCGTCGCGCTTCAAGGTGATGTCGATGTGCATACCGGAGCGCGAGGAATAGTCGTGGATATCGGATATGCCCTCGATGCGCTTATCCTTGACGAGATCCGCCATGCTCTCTATGAGCTTCGCCTTGTTGACGCCGTAGGGTATCTCGGTGACAACTATCTTGTGGCGGTCGCCCTTTGTCTCGACTATCTCGGCGCGGGCGCGGACTATAATTTTGCCGCGGCCTGTGCCGTAGGCGGCGCGTATGCCCGCTCTGCCCATGATTATTCCGCGGGTCGGGAAATCGGGGCCCGGCAGATGGGTCATAAGCTCCTCGAGCGTCGCGTCGGGGTTATCTATCAGGCAGTTCATGGCGGCTACGACCTCGCGCAGATTGTGCGGAGGGATATTTGTCGCCATACCAACCGCTATACCGACGGAGCCGTTGACAAGCAGGTTCGGATATCTCGACGGGAGCACCGTGGGCTCCTTGAGTCGGTCGTCGTAGTTCGGGATAAAATCGACCGTGTCCTTGTCGATATCCGTCAGCATTTCGAGAGAGAGCTTTTTGAGCTTTGACTCGGTGTAACGGTAGGCGGCGGGCGGATCGCCGTCGACGGAACCGAAGTTGCCGTGGCCGTCAACGAGCGTATATCTCATGGAGAAGTCCTGCGCCAGACGCACCATGGCGTCATAGACGGAGGCGTCGCCGTGAGGATGGTAGCGGCCGAGCACCGAACCGACCGTGTCCGCGCATTTGCGGTACGGCTTGTCGGGATAGAGGCCGTTTTCGTACATGGTGTAAAGTATGCGTCTGTGGACGGGCTTCAGACCGTCGCGCACATCGGGCAGAGCACGCGAGGTGATGACCGACATGGAGTAATCCAGAAAGGATTTACGCACTTCTCTATTGATCTCGACATTGATTATTTTTTGTTCGTTATATGCTTCGTCAAAGCTCACAGAGATCTACTCCTTTCCGTTATATATCCAGGTTCTGGACGTATTTTGCATTGGTTTCGATGAACTCGCGGCGCGGCTCGACCTTGTCGCCCATAAGAATGGAGAAGGTCTCGTCCGCGAGCATCGCGTCCTCGATATTGACGCGCAGCATCGTGCGGAAGTCGGGATCCATTGTCGTCTCCCAGAGCTGCTCGGCATCCATCTCGCCGAGACCTTTGTATCTCTGGATATCGCAGCTGCCCGAACCGCCGAACTCCGCTATGAACTGATCGCGCTCCTCGTCGGAGAAAGCGTATCTTATCTTCTTGCCCTTGCTGACCTTGAACAGCGGGGGCTGAGCGAGATAGACATGACCCTGCTCGATAAGCGGGCGCATATAGCGGAAGAAGAAGGTCAGCAGCAGCGTTCTGATATGCGCGCCGTCGACATCGGCATCCGCCATGATAACTATCTTGTTGTAACGAAGCTTTGTTATATCAAACTCGTCGCCGATTCCGGTGCCGAGGGCTATGACAATAGGCATGAGCTTCTCGTTGCCGATAACTCTGTCGAGTCTCGCCTTTTCGACGTTGAGCATCTTGCCCCAGAGGGGAAGAATCGCCTGGAAGCGTCTGTCGCGTCCCTCTTTTGCGGAGCCGCCTGCGGAATCTCCCTCGACGATGTAGAGCTCTGTGCGCTCTGCGTCGCGCTCGGTACAGTCGGCAAGCTTGCCGGGCAGGGAGTTTGAATCGAGAACAGATTTGCGGCGAGCCAGTTCGCGCGCCTTTCTCGCAGCTTCTCTTGCGCGCGAAGCGTCGAGAGCCTTCGAGAATATCGCCTTTGCGACTGCGGGATTCTCTTCAAAATAGGTCATCAGCTTCTCATAGACCGTTGTCGAGACGAGCTGGGTTATATCGGTGTTGCCGAGCTTGCCCTTTGTCTGTCCCTCGAACTGAGCCTCGGTGAGTTTGACGCTGATAACGGCAGTCAGTCCCTCGCGGACATCGTCACCCGAGAGCTTCTTGTCGCCGTCCTTGAGAATGGAATATTTGCGTCCGTAGTCGTTGAAAACGCGGGTCAGAGCGGTCTTGAAGCCGGTCTCATGAGTACCGCCGTCAACGGTATGGACGTTGTTCGCAAATGAGAGCATTGTCTCGTTGTAGCTGTCTGTATACTGCATGGCGATCTCCGCGCTTCTGTCGCCGTGCATGGCGGAGAAGTGGATCGGCTTTTCATGCAGGGGAGTCTGACCGCGGCTTGTGGTCAGATAATCGACGAAGCTCGAAAGTCCGCCCTCGTAGCAGTAGGTGCGCTCGATGATATTCTCGCTGTCGCGCCTGTCCGCAAGGGTTATGCACAGTCCCGCATTGAGGAACGCGGACTCGCGCAGGTGCCTTTCAAGGGTCTCGAAATCATAGACCGTGGTCTCGCGGAATATCTCGGGATCGGGCTTGAAGCGTATAGTCGTGCCGGTCGCCGACGATGTGCCTATCTCCTTGAGGTCATAGTCGGGATGGCCGCCGTTCGAGAAGCGCTGCTGATAGACATGGCCGTTCTGCGCAACTTCAACTTCGAGCCACTCGGACAGGGCGTTGACGACGGACGAACCGACGCCGTGCAGACCGCCGGAGACCTTGTAGCCGTTGCCGCCGAACTTACCGCCGGCGTGCAGGACGGTCAGGACGACCGTCACGGTGGAGATGCCCATCTTTTCGTTCATGCCCACAGGGATACCGCGTCCGTTATCCTTGACGCTGATAACATCGCCCGGGAGTATCTCAACATCGATATTCGTGCAGAAGCCCGCGAGAGCTTCGTCTATGGAGTTGTCGACTATCTCATACACAAGGTGGTGCAGGCCGCGCGGACCCGTCGAGCCGATGTACATGCCGGGGCGCTTGCGGACCGCCTCAAGTCCCTCAAGAACCTGAATCTGGCTCGCGTCGTATTCCTCGGTGACCTTGGTGTTCATATCCTTGTCAAGCTCAATGTCTTCGTCGAGCACGAGCTCGTCCTGATTCTCGGCGTTCTCTTCAAGGATCTCGTTGTTCTCATTGTTATCCAAAGCTTTCATCCTCCTTCTCCAAAGCTATAAAAACGAATTACTGATTCGTCAGGGTGGAGAACATGTTCTTTTTCTTCGCTTTCTTGGGCTTGTACTTCGGCGGATTTTCGAGTCTCATTCTCGCGCTCTTGGACTTCGCGAGATACTTGTTGACCTGGACAACGGGAGAGATCATGTCCGCGCTCATGTAGTCAACGCAGTTTGCGAGCAGATCCTGATCGTTGTTGAGCTCACCGAGGACGGTGACGGCTATGATGCTCTGAATCTCGTTCGTGCCGTCGTCATAAATCTCGTTGAGAAGATTGAAGAGCTTTCTCATCTTCTGCGGGTTGTTCTCTTTTATGACTCTGATAACCACGGGAGCAGCGTGATTCTTGAAGAAATCCTCGGGCAGGAACTCGCCGTAGGTCTCAATATTCTTTCTGTATTCGTCGCGCAGCTCGGGATAGATAACGCTCAGGCGGTTCGCGAAAGTGTTAGCGTCATAGCACGCCTCGCCGCTCTTTGCCGCAGCTTTAGACACGGGGGTGGGGAGCTTCACTTTTTTCTTATCGGCTGTGCCGTTCTTGCCGAAGCTCTCTTCGATAAGCTCGGCATACTCGTCCGAGATAAACTTGATGTCCTTGTCGTCGGCGGTCTCAACGTCGAGCAGAGAATGGGCTATCTTCGCGAAGTCGGTCTCGTTCGCACCCTCTTTCTGCGCCCAGAGCAGGGCTATTTTGTTGTCGTAGTGCTCGATGCGCAGAGCCTTGTTGTCGCCGGAAAAATCCATAACGGCGCGTCCGCTCGTGACGGAGACGGGGATACCGTCGGAGATATCTGCGGGGGTGGTGATTCTGAAGCCGCACTTCGTGAGGGTCGGCTCGAGGTTCTTGTAGATGTCGTTCATCGCTATACGGATATCGATCATAACTGTTCTCCTTAAAAAATACTCTGCACAGAGTATATATCAGTCCGCCGAAAAAGTCTGCCGTTGCACGGGGTCTCAAGGCTCCCCCCTGTAAGGGGAGCTGTCACGGCGAAGCCGTGGCTGAGGGGTTGTTGTAATGAAAGCTCAAAACAATCCCTCCAGCGCTCCGTGCCACCTCCCTTTGCACAAGGGAGGCTTTGATTCCCGAGAAACCAAAAACAGGTTTACCGACAAGCTGTTATATACTCTGCACAGAGTATATATTATATATACTAATATAATATATCATAATTTCGGCGCGTTTGCAATGCTCTAACAGAAAAATACTGCGCCCGTTTTCAAATAAAACGGGTTGACGAAAGGCGTATAACTGTGGTATTATAAAAAATCAAAAGAACGAGGTTTTTCATAGCCTCAGAGCAAGAAAGAAAAGGACTTTTCCGATGGAAAAAAAGGTGTTTATAAACATTGAGGACAGCCACTCCGGGCATGACGACAGCTACTCGTCGCAGACGAGCACGCAGGGCATTCTGCGCCTGCTTGAAAACGGCTACGAGCTCTCATATGAAGAGCCTGCCGCCGAGATGGAGGGCTGCGTGACCACCCTGCTCATCGAGGACGGCGGACTCGTCACAATGACGAGAAACGGTGCATATACTACACAGATGGTCATGGAGCGCGGCAGGCGCCATGTCTGCCATTATGCGACCCCCTTCGGCGATATGCTCCTCGGCATATTCGCCAAAAAGGTCGAGTCGTCCGTGACGGAGGATGGCGGAGAGCTGCTGCTCAACTACACTATCGATGTCAACGCGGATCTCGCCGCGTCGAACGAGCTGAAGATAACGGTCAGCGGACAGTAAAAATGACGGTTTGCCCGCAGAAACTGCGGTTACACGAAAGGATGGATAATTTTTATGTCAGTGCTTGTAAAACAGGTCGAGGATAAGCTCTGCGAGCTTGTCAGGGACGCCGCGAAAAAGGCGATGGCGGCAGGTGAGCTGCCCGAAGCCGAGCTCACGGATTTCAAGGTCGAAATCCCGGCGGACAGAAAGAACGGCGACTACTCCACAAACGCCGCCATGGCGTGGGCGAGAGCTTTCAGACGCGCGCCCGCTATGATAGCCGCGGCTATAACAAAGAACATTGACCTCGAGGGCACCGCATTCTCATCCTGCGAGGCGGCGGGTCCCGGATTCATAAACTTCCGTCTCGCCGACCGCTTCTATTCGGAGATTCTCATGGATATCCGCAAGAAGGGCAGCGACTACGGCCGCTCCGACTTCGGCAAGGGCGAAAAGGTAAATATTGAATTCGTCTCCGCCAATCCGACAGGTCCGATGCACATGGGCAACGCCCGCGGCGGCGCTCTGGGTGACTGCCTCGCGGCGGTCATGGACTTTGCGGGCTACGATGTCAGCCGCGAATTCTATATCAACGACGCCGGCAATCAGATCGATAAATTCGCCCTCTCGCTCGATATCCGCTATCAGCAGATATACAAAGGCGCCGACGCGCCCGAGCTGCCCGAGGACAGCTACCACGGAGAGGACATAGCCGTGCGCGCCAGGGAATTTGCCGATGTCTACGGCGACAAATATATCTCCGAGAGCGAGGACGTCCGCCGCAAGGCGCTCGTCGATTTCGCGCTGCCGAAGAACATCGACTCGATGCACGAGATACTTTCAAAATACAGAATAGAATACGACACATGGTTCAAGGAGAGCACCCTGCACAACGGCACGGAGCTTCGCGACACAATAGAGCTGCTCAAAGAAAAGGGACTCACCTACGAGCTTGACGGCGCGCTGTGGTACAAGAACATCGAAGTTCAGACAAAGCGCCTGCTCGCTCAGGGCAAAACGCAGGAGGAGATCGACAAGCTCGGTCTCAAGGACGATGTTCTTATCCGCCAGAACGGCAACCCAACCTATTTCGCGGCGGATATCGCATATCACCGCAACAAGCTCGCCGTCAGAAAGTTTGACAGGGCGATAGATGTCTGGGGTGCAGACCACCACGGCCATGTCGCCAGAATGAAGGGCGCGCTCGACGCGATAGGTCTTGACGGCGACAAGCTCGACATAATCCTCATGCAGCTCGTTCGCCTGACGAGAAACGGCGAAGTCGTGCGCATGTCCAAGCGTACCGGCAAGGCGATAACCCTTGTCGACCTGCTCGAAGAGATACCGATAGACGCGGTGCGTTTCTTCTTCAATCTCCGCGAGCCCGCAACGCAGATGGAGTTCGACCTCGATCTCGCCGTCGCCGAGAATTCGCAGAACCCGGTTTACTATTGCCAGTACGCCCACGCGAGAATTTGCAGCATTCTGAGAAAGCTCGAGGAGCAGGGCATCGAAATCCCCGAATGCACGCCCGAGCAGCTCGACCTGCTCACCGCACCCGAAGAGCGCGAGATAATCAGGCACTTAGCGTCGCTCACCGACGAGATTGCCCTCTCCGCCAAAAACTATGATCCCGCGCGCATCACACGCTACTGCATCGACCTCGCGACCCTCTTCCACAAGTTCTACAACGCCTGCCGCGTCAACTGTGACGACAAGAACTTGAGTGCGGCGAGAATATATCTGTGCCTGTGTGTCAAGGAGGTTCTCAAGAACATCCTGACACTGCTCAAGATAAGCGTACCGGAGAGAATGTAAAAAAACAGAATCAAAAAATCATTCCGCAGGGGCACGGCGTTCCTGCGGAAAGCTAAAATGCGGAGTTTTTCCTGCATACAAGCGGCGCAAGGCTGTAATCGAGCAGAGTTTTTCAGCAAAATAAAAGTTTGCTCGCCCACCGTCGGTGATGACATGGCTTTCCATGGCCGCGCCGCAGTGTTTGAAAACTCCTTTAGATAGGCGGACAGCCGCAATGGCTGTCCCTACGAAGTGCGCGTTAATAAATTTGTGCAAACTTCGCAGGCAGATAATATCCGCCCATATCGCATACTTTTTCGTTATTCACTTTTACTTATTACTTTGAGCGTTAGCAAACAAACCCCTCAGTCGCTTCGCGACAGCTCCCCTACAGGGGAGCCTAAATAAAATCCACTTTCAAAGTTGGCTGTGACGCACCCTACAAGTTGCGTATTACCGCATACGTTTTCGAAGCGAAACTGACCCACAACTACCCCCCGGAGGTTATCATGACAAAGCTTCTGATAAAACTCTTTATCAAGGACAGCGAAAAAACCGACGACCCTGCCGTGCGCTCGCGCTACGGCACACTCAGCGGCATCGTCGGCATACTGTGCAACATTCTGCTGACCGCCGCAAAGTTCATTGTCGGCTCGGCGACTGGCAGTATCGCCATAACCGCGGACGCCGCAAACAACCTGTCGGACGCGGGGTCGTCCGCCGTCACGCTCGTCAGCTTCCGTCTGGCAAACAAGCCCGCCGACGATGAGCACCCGTTCGGTCACGGCAGAATAGAATATGTCTGCGCGCTGATAGTCTCGTTTATTATCCTGCTCATGGGCGGCGAGCTGATCCGCTCGTCGGTAGACAAAATTCTCCACCCGGAGCCGCTCCAGTTCAGCATGACTGCACTCATAGTGCTCATCGCCTCGATCGGGGTCAAAATATGGATGGCGGTTTTTAACAGAAATATCGGCAAAAGGATAAACTCGACCGCCGTCGGAGCGGTCGTTATGGACAGCGTCAGCGACACCGCGGCGACGACCGTATCGATGATAGCCCTTATTCTCTCGAAATTTACCTCTGTGCCGCTCGACGGATACATGGGAATAGTAGTAGCCCTGTTTATCATCGCGACCGGAATAGGCATATTCAAGGACACGATGAACGAACTGCTCGGCGCGCCCGCTTCGCCGGAGATGGTGCAGGAAATCGAGAGCTACATTCTCTCATACGAGGGCGTTATCGGCGTCCACGACCTCATGGTTCATGACTACGGACCGGGCAGAATGTTCGCCTCCGCCCATGTCGAAGTGCCGTCCGACTGCGACATAATGGCGTGCCACGACACCATAGACCGCATCGAGCGCGACATAAAGAAGAAATTCGCCATAAACATTGTCCTGCATATGGATCCGATAGTCGTTGATGACGAACATATAAACGCCCTGCGCGAAAAGGTCGGCGAGCTGATAAAGGAAGTTGACCCGAGATTCACGATGCACGACTTCAGAATGGTGGAAGGTCCTACGCACACCAACCTCATTTTCGACCTCGTCGTACCGCACAAATATCCGTTCACGAAAGGGCAGATAAAAGAGCTGATAAGCGACAAAATATCGACCGAGATCGGCGAGAATTACTACGCCGTTATGACTATAGAAAACAGCTTTGTCGAAGACGAGAGAAAGTGAGGGCAACACAATGGGAAACACCGAAAAGACAGAGCTTACCGTGATGTGCATGATCTGCGACGGCACGAAGATACTCGTGCAGGACAGAGTGAACAAGGACTGGCCGGGTGTCAATTTCCCCGGCGGTCATGTTGAGCCGGGCGAGGCGTTCACCGACGCCGTGCGCCGCGAGGTCAAAGAGGAGACTGGACTTGATATCTCCCGCCCGACGGTATGCGGAATCAAAGATTTTATCCGCGACGACGGCACGCGCTACATAGTGCTGTTTTTCCGCGCCGACCGCTTCAGCGGCGAGCTCAAAAATTCCGCCGAGGGCAGAGTATTCTGGATCGAGCGCGACGAGCTGACGCAGTATAAGCTCTCGCAGGATTTCATCGACATGGTTCATGTCATGGAAAACCCGTCGCTGACCGAATTTTTCTATGAGCGCGACGGCGAAAATTGGAAGAAGAGAATAATATAAACCCGTATTCAAAGCAAAAAAATCCTGTCTGCGGTTTTTCCGTAGGCAGGATTTTGCTTATAAATGTTGGATATGCCGCGGACAACCGCAAGAGCTGTCCCTGCAAAGCACGCGTCAATAGAATTGTTCAAAATTCGCCGGGCAAATGATATCCGCCACGCGTGATTGTGTTGATTTGCAATATTGCATGCTTGCCGATTGATGATATATGCAATAACGCAACCCCTATCTATCAAAAAAGGAGCGCATATGCGCTCCTTAACTTTGTTGTGCTGTTGTTTATCAGTCGAGGGTCTTGACGAGCTCCTTGAGATAAGCCTTGAAGCTCTCGCCGATTTCGGGATGCTTGAGGGCAACTTCGCAGTTTGCCTTCATGATGCCGAGCTTGTTGCCCATGTCGTAACGGATTCCGTCGAAATCATAAGCAACGAGATCGCCTCTTGCGCCGAGCTCGCTCATGACGTCGGTCAAATAAAGCTCCTCGCCGGGCTTAACAGTAGTCAGTCCCTTTTCGAGCATACCGAACACCTCGGGCGGGAGAACGACTCTGCCGAGAATAGCATAGTTCGACATGACCTGCTCGGGAGTGGGCTTCTCGATGATCTTGTGGCAGCTCATTGCGCGTCCCTCAAGAGGAGTGACGTCGAGCGAGCAGTACATCGAAATGAGCTCGTCGGGAACTTCCTTGACGCCGACAACGCCCTTGCCGTACTTCTCATAAGCTCTGCAAAGCTGAGCGGTTACCGGGTCGTCGCTGACGGTGACATCGTCGCCGTAGAGAACAGCAAACGGCTCGTTGCCGACGAAGCTCTTGCCGCAGAGGATAGCATGGCCGAGGCCCTTTGTCTCCTTCTGGCGAATGAAATATATGTTTGCAAGGTTTGCAACTGCCTTGACCTCTTCGTAAATCTTCTCCTTGTTCTTCTTGCCGGCAAGATTTGCCTCAAGCTCGAAAGAATGGTCGAAGTGATCCTCGATAACGCCCTTGCCGCGGTTGGTTATGATGAGTATATCCTCGATGCCCGCCGCAACAGCCTCTTCAACGAGATACTGGATAGCCGGCTTGTCGACTATGTTGAGCATCTCCTTCGGAACTGCCTTGGATGCGGGGAGAACTCTTGTGCCGAGACCTGCCGCAGGAATAATAGCCTTTTTGACTTTCATTTTGCACCAAACCTTTCTTTTATTTTATAAGCATCTCTACTAAATACAACAGCAGATTGTATACTATATAATAACCTATATAGCCCGTAAAAGCAAGTAAAATCGATGTTCCGCCTTTCCTCATTGTCGCCGCCTCAAATGCGCGATCATCGGGGAACTCGGCGCGGAGCTTCTTGACCTTTGCCACTACGCTGCGCTTATAGAGGGGATTCGCGATAAATCCGGCGACAATGTGCAGAACAATCTGTATGCCGAGCATCGGAAGAATCGGTATCATTGCCGACGCCGCATTCTGGAGCGCCGCAGTTATATCCGCCTGAGATGAGGTGTATATCGCCTCGGAATACGCCTGATATGCGGTCGTGAACGCCTCAACCTTCGAAGTGAACGGCAGAGCCACAGCGAGCATCAGACCCATAAAAATGAGTCCCGCTTTCCAGAGCTTGCGGAAGAACAGCCAGTAGGGGCTGAAGAAAAACGCCGCCCAGTTGAAGGTTATTTTCTTTTTGTCGTCCGCCATTGCCTTGAACTTCGGGATATATCTCGCGCTTGCCGACTGAACCGTGCAGGCGATATCCTTGACCTTCGCGCCGTCTATCTCGCTCTCCGGGTCTATTGTTACGCCGTAGAGGAACGGGTTGCCCGCCTCGCCCGCGTTGAAGAACGGGTTGAACGGCTGAGCGCCGCCCGCAGTCAGGGGCGCACCGCAGTTTGTGCAGCTGAGCGAATTCGGATTATTTTCCGCGCCGCAAATGGGGCAGACCTGCGCACCCTGCTTATTTTCCGTCTGCTCCTCCGGCTGGGGCTCGGCTCTGTAATCGGCCGCCTCGGGCTGCCAGACATAGCCTTCGGCGTGGCGCGATGCATTGACGCACTCGCCCCTATCGTCCCAGCACGCGCGGTGCTGAGGTGTGCCGCAGACCGGGCAGACGACTATATCGTCATCGTGATCGAAGCTCCTGCCGCAGGCAGGGCATTTCTGACCGTTTAAATCCATATTTTTTCCTTTCACCTTTCCGATGGATACTATTCTTCATCTTCCGTTTCAATTATATCACAAATACCAACGGTTATTGTAGACGAAATTGAGACAAATTTCAATTATTATGTGAACAAACAACGATTTTTAGCCGTTTTTTATTTTAACAGCAAAAAGCCTCCCGCACTGGGAGGCTTTTGTGTGTCAATAAACCTGATTTTGGGGCTTCGCAGGAATCAAAGCTCCCCTTACACAGTGGAGCCTTGAGGCTGTGCTATAAGTCCGCCGTCTCACTTAACATTTCTCCACAGCGTTCTGTCGAGCGAGCGGTACTGCACCGCCTGGGAGATGTGGTCGGAGTTCACCGTTTCGCTGCCGTCGAGGTCGGCGACGGTGCGCGCGATGCGCAGTATTTTGTCATACGCCCTCGCGGACAGCTCGAGCTTTTCGAACACTCTTTCGAGCAGGATCATGCCCTCGGGAGTCGGGCGGCAGAATTTTTTCGTCTGCGCCGCGTCCATCTTTGCGTTGCACGAAATGCCGCTGCCCTTGAGGCGCTCGGTCTGAATGGCGCGAGCCGCGTTGACGCGCTTTCTGATATCCGCGGAGCACTCCTCCTGCGAGGTGCCGGACAGGCTCGCGAACTCAACGGGCGGCACCTCGATATGAATATCCAGCCTGTCGAGCAGGGGACCAGAAAGGCGCGAAAGGTATCGCTGAACCGACTGCTGGGTGCAGGTGCACCGGCGGGTCGGTTGGCCGTAATATCCGCAGGGGCACGGGTTCATCGCGCAGACTATCATCGCCGAGCACGGATACGACAGCGACGCGGAGACGCGCGAAATTGTTATTTTTGAGTCCTCCATCGGCTGGCGCAGAACCTCCATCGCCTGACGCGAAAACTCCGGCAGCTCGTCCAAAAACAGCACGCCGTTGTGCGCCAATGATATCTCGCCCGGGCGCGGAATAGTGCCGCCGCCCGAAAGTCCTGCGGGCGAAACGGTATGGTGCGGCGAGCGAAACGGACGTTGGGTCATCAGAGATACGCCCTCGGGCAACGCGCCCGCGACGGAATAGAGCTTGGTCGTTTCAAGGCTCTCTTCAAATGTCATGTCCGGCAAAATAGACGGCAGGCGCTTTGCGAGCATACTTTTGCCCGAGCCGGGCGGGCCGACCATGATTATATTGTGACCGCCTGCGGCGGCTATTTCGAGCGCGCGTTTTACCTCCGCCTGACCTCTGACATCGCGGAAGTCCGGCGCAAATTCGTCCGGGGCGTAGCTGTCTCTGAAGTCGTCGAACTTCGCGGGAGCTATTGTCTCCTCGGAGCGCAGGTGCTTTATCAGCTGCTCGACGCTTCGCACGGGTATAACCTCAATGCCCTGAACGACCGAGCTTTCCGCCGCGTTTTCCGTCGGGACAAATACAGTTTTTATTCCGTTCTTTGCGGCGGTTATGACCATGGGCAGCGCGCCGTCGACGCGGCGGACGAGCCCGTCGAGTGCGACTTCGCCGATGAACGCCATATTGTCGGAGTCAAAGTTTATCTGCCTGCCGGCTTTGAGCAGAGCCATGAGAATCGGCAGATCGTATACCGAGCCCTCCTTGCGCGTGTCCGCAGGAGCCAGGTTCACCGTGATGCGGCTGACGGGAAAGGCAAACCCCGTGTTCTTTATCGCCGAACGGACTCTGTTTTTCGCTTCGCTTATCGCGGCGTCGGGCAGTCCGACTATATCGAACCTCGGCAGACCCTGCGAGAGATCCGCCTCGACCTGAACCATGTAGCTGTCCATGCCGAAAAGCCCCATGCTGTTTATCCGTGAAAACAAATTCATACCCCCAGTTGCCAAATGAAAAGTCCCCCGAGCTGCCTCGGAGGACTCACTTCAGTTTTTGTTAGTCTGCCTCGGCAGTGGTTGTGGTCGAAGGATCGGTCCAGTCCATCTCGTACTTGTCGCCGTAGGTGTACTCGAACGAGCAGGGAAGAGTGCCTATCTCGGTAAGGGTGCCCTCGCCGGTTATCGTAGTCGTGATCTTCTCGGTTCTTATGTACTCGACGGAAGCAACGGTGTTGTCCTTCGTGTTGATGACGCAGATTATCTTGCACTCGGTGTAGGTCAGGGACTCGATATCGGTGAAGCTGAGGTAGCCCTTGAGCTTATCTCTGAACTCCTTGACTGCCGCCGCTCTGTCTTCTTCGGAGCCGAGGTTGAACGCCTTTTTGACGAGGTCGACGCTGGGCTCTTTGATGACGAGAGTCAGGGTGCGCTGGCTGTTGTCGTCGTTTGCCTCTATCTCCGCGGACTCAACATCAGCTGCGGTGAGGCGGCTCGACCAGCTCTCGCCGGATACGGGGAAGAGTGCGGTCAGATCGTCGCCGTACTTTGTCTCGGCGTTTCTGCTCTCTTCAAAGGCTTTCTTCGTGCCGTCGAAGATGAACTTCTTGAGAGTGGGAACGGACTTTTCGAGTAGGGTGTTGCGCTCGCCGTCCTCTGTGCCGCAGATAACGTTCGAGACGTTCTCCGTGCTCTGGAATTTCTTAACAGCGGGCTTCTTGACCTTGACGGCGTTTATGACGCTGTTGTAATAGTTGACCATTGCCTCTTTGCCAACGGGCATCTCGGACATCGCGGCGACTGTGGTCTCCTCAGTGTCGGTGGTGCCGGCATCGCAAGCCGCGAACGAGAAGAACATTGCGGCCACAAGCACGAGCGCGCATACGGCATAGATCTTTTTCTTCATGAAGGTTAAATCCCCTTTCGTTTTTAAAGCGGAAGCGCACAAAATCGAATTATACTGCGCCGCAGTTCCGCTGCTCTTTAGACTGAATTATTATAACATATTAATTTGAATTATTACAGTAAAAATTAACAGTGCCGCCTATTTTTGTTATAATTATTGAAAAACAGGCGGCATATTTGGTTATAATATACAAACAATCAGTTTGAAAGACCCTTTTCGTCGAAGAGGAACGCAGTCTCGAGCGCAACGCCGAGCACGGCTTCAATAGTCTTTATGTCAAGATTATCCGCGGTGTCGAGTCTCGTGTGATAATATCTTGCGGGGGCGGGATCCATTGCGGCTATCGAAACAGCCTTCATGCCCGACTGGGTGACTGCGGCGGCGTCGGTCGCGCCGAAGAAAACGCTCTTATAGGGCATATCGAGTCCGTTCTGCTTTGCAGCCTCTTTGACAAGCGCGCACGCACTCTCGTCGTTCTTGACGGTACCGGTGAGGTCGCGCGAATATATCGCCATGAAATCGTAGTCGCGGATGGTATCGAGACCGACAAACACGGTTTCAACATCGCCGAGCTCGTCTTTGTGCGCCTTGCAGAACGCCTTTGCGCCGCGAAGTCCCGCTTCCTCCGAGCCTGTGAGCACTACCCAGACCTCGGTGTTTTCAAAGCGGATGTCGTGGTGCTGCATATATTTGACGACTGCCATTGAGATAAAGCAGCCGGTCAGGTTGTCGTTTGCGCCCATGACGGGTCTCTTCTTGTTTTCAAAGAAGAGCGCGACGAAGAGGATCGGTATCCATGCGAGGAAAACATATCTCAGGACGTTGAGCGCGCCGCTGTCTGCTATAGAGAAGCCGTGGCCTGCGGCGATAGCCCAGATGTTGAGCACGAGTCCGAGCAGAATGCCGATGAAGCTCAGACCGATTATCGGAACGAGCAGTTTCGAGCCGCCGTAATAGGTGAATCTCCACTCGTTCGCGCTGTCCGAATGGCCGGAGAAAATTATGCGGCGCTTGACTTCGCCCTTGGGTTTTCTGACGGCAACGACATTATGCGACGTCTTTTTGGGGAAGAAGGGGTCGAGCATTTTTTTGTAGAGCAGGAACTCCACGATTGCGAATATCAGCGAGAGTGCGCTGAGAACCAGAGATATGACGCTCATGCCAAAGAAGAAGAGGACTATCGCGGCGATCATCATTATGCCGTCCGTGAGTATCCAGCCGAGGAATGCGCCGGGATGCACGTCAAAGGGCTCGATTTCAACCTTGTCGCACGCGCCGTCGAGCTCGGCAGCCATGAGCTTCTGAGCCTCGTGCTCCTGCTCGCTGCCGGCGGGTCTGGGACCGACATCCTTGCAGATCTTTTTGATTCCGCGAGCTGAGAAATTCGTCATCTCTCTGAGCGCGGACGGATAGTTTTTGACACTGTCCTGAGCTTTCATGATAAGACTCCTTTCGTCTTTTGAATTCCGCCGCGAGTTTGACACGGCAGGTTTATTGTGATATATTTGTGTCGCAGCCGTAGGGCTGTTGAAACCTTTATGGGAGATATGGAAAATGAAGAAAAATATACGCTCGATACTTGCGGTTATCCTCGCGGTAATACTCGTTGCGCTCGTCGGCACATACGCTATTCTCAAAGTCCGCTCAAAGGACAGCAAAACGCCGGCTAAAACTTCAAGCGAGTCGCAGCCCGAATCGGCGCAGAGCACCGCGCCCGAGTCAACCCCGCAGGAGACCGTGCCCCAGACAGAAAAGACAACAACTCAGCAGACCACAAAAGCCTCCACAAGCGGGGTCACGGAATATGCATACGCATACGCCGGATTCTCGCCGAAGGTGACGAAGATAGACGAATCGAAATGGTATCTGACCCTTGTCAACCGCGACTATATTCTGCCCGCGGACTACACGGTCAAGACCGCAAAGACCGTTGTTGACATCTACGGCGGATATGACTACGGGCTGCTTGACTACCGCGTCGCTCCGCACTATATAGAGATGTATAACGCGGCGCTCGAGGACGGAATAAAGCTCTCGCCCCTGTCGGGCTACCGCTCGATAGCGCATCAGAAGAGGAACTTCGAGGCGCGCATCAGCCTTTATATGAAGCAGGGCTACAGCAAGAAGCAGGCGACAATAATGGCGTCGGAGATAATCCTGCCGCCGCAGACGAGCGAGCACAATGCGGGGCTCTGCATGGACATTCTCTCGATATACGAGAGCTTCGAGAACACGAAAGAATACAGATGGCTCCAGGCGCACGCCGCGGATTACGGCTTCGTGCTCAGATATCCCAAGGACAAACAGAGCATCACGAACATCACCTTTGAGCCGTGGCACTGGCGCTATGTCGGCGTCGAAGCCGCCAAGGAGATGAAAGCGAAGAACCTGTGCCTCGAAGAATATCTCGGCGTGGCATAAAACAAAATAGTATGATATCAATGAGCTGCCCGGAGAATTATCCGAGGCGGCTTTTTGATTTGGATTATCAAACGGCAAATTTAAAAGAGCTTTGTAAAAAATAAAATATCGCTCACCCGCCGGCTTTGATTATCAAGCTGAAAACAGCCGTGCCGCAGTGTTTGAAGTCTGACTGGGAAATGCGAGGGAACGGCTTGCGAAGCAAGACGCCGCATAACCCTCTCAAAACATAGTCGCCTATCGCCCTTGGAGCGGGCGTTATGCTCCTTGTTTTTCGCCAACATCGCCTCGCTTCATCCGCCACCGGCGGCGCT
>OKVK01000046.1_pt1 | contig 89754 bp, 87 predicted proteins | sample 1604771 | NCBI WGS metagenome assembly OKVK01 (sample SAMN01760906, study PRJEB22395) | human gut metagenome | reverse complement strand
CGTATCGGTTATCAAATACTCATCTTTCGACATTATCATATTCCTCCATGGTATCTTGTATCATGGTATCCCATTTACTTACCTTCTCAAATTCCGATTTATCGGGCAGACTAACTACCCTATAAACTCATTATACTACGCATTTTCACTTTTTTCAACCACTTCTCCAATCAAATCCCCATCGGCATAGCGTCATCAATATCCGCCTCCCGCTTAGGTTTAGCAACCCAATAAAAACTTGAAGTAGGATTACAACAGTTTTTCTAATTCTATCAGTAACTTTTCTTTCATATCTTCTAATTCTGTCTTTGAAGGGCGGTTATTATCATTGTACATTTTTTCCATAGGATACCACCAAACAGGTCCTTTTCCGTTGTTGCCATAGTTTTCTATATCTCCGCTTTTCCTTGGGAATAGGTGCCAGTGCAGATGTGTATCGCCATTGCCTAACAATTCATAGTTCATTTTTTCTGCTCCAAAAGCGTTTGAAACTGCTTCGGCGACTATGGACATTTCCTCTAAAAACTTAATCTTTTTCGAATGGTTTAATTGAAACAGTTCTGTTTTATGTTCTTTGCAAAGAAATAATGTGTAGCCCTTAAAATGCTGATTATCACCAATAACTACATAACCCGTTTGCAATTCTTTAACGAAGTATGGATTCGTACCATTGTTGATCATTTTAATTCTGTCGCATATAAAGCACATACTCTAAACCTCTCATTTCCTGTTTATCCGGAATAATAACTGCTTGTTCAAGACTATTATAGCATAATCCTTTATGTCAGTCTGCTTTATAATTGAAAAAAATTATAAAATCTTTTCCATATACCCACAGGTAAAAGGGAAAAAATCATATTTTTTGGTTCCTGTATGTGTAAATCCGAATTGCTCATACCAATTTTTTAATTTTTTATTTTCCTCGACTATTCCGATATTGATTTTTACGCAATTTGTTTTTTTGGCAGTATTAAAGGCATGAAATAACAGCTCTTGACCGATTTTTCTGTGTCTGTATGTCGGAAGTACACATAAATTGCTTAACTCACACTCATTATTACTCTGCAATAGCGAGGTGACGCAGAATGTCAGAAAATTCAAATTTGAAGATAGAACTTGAGGGCGAAAAGGAGTTCAAAAAATCCATCAATGTCAAAGCTGTTCGCCAATCTCGGAGGCTTTATGGCAGAGGGGCTTTGCTTTTCATTGCGGCACTTTTGCTATTGTTTTCGTTGTAATGCGGATAAAAAGAGCAGAACAAATCTGATGAAACGAAAGTTTGCCGTAACGGGAATATCTGTTTTTCGGAAGCGGTTACATTTAGTTATTAAAATGTACTGTTTATGGTACAACCGCTGTGGTATGATATATTAATATATAACAAGTGGTATTCAACAAATTCGACAAAATTTTTAGTAATCAGAAAAGATATTTGGTAATTATTTTAAAAATATGTTGAAATCGGTCATCTGATGTGATATGATACTATATATAAATAAGCATATCGATTGATTATTTGGACAAATAAAAAACTCACCCGAAGGTGAGTTAATATTCACAACACTTGTGATGTACTAAAAAGTACGATTTGAAATAATTTTTATTTGAACTCGTAGTGTAAATTTATAGGGTAGTAAAATCCTATGGCAATATAATAACACATTTATGGAGGAATGTCAATATGTCTTTTAAAGAAAATTCAAAAATTTATTACGGTCTTGACATCGGCACAGATTCGGTAGGCTGGTCGACTACAAACGAAAAGTATGAACTGCTCAGATATAAGAACAATTTAATGTGGGGAGTAAGCCTGTTTGAAGCCGCCTCTCTTGCAGAGGAACGCAGGGGGCACAGAACCGCAAGACGCAGACTGGATCGCAGACAACAAAGAGTGGCACTGCTCGGTGAACTGTTTGCAAAAGAGATTCTGAAAACCGATCCGGATTTCTTTTTGAGGTTAAAGGAGAGCTCTCTTTATCCGGAAGACAGAACAAGCAAAAATGTCAATACATACTTTGATGATGCGGATTTTAAAGACAGTGACTATTTTAAAATGTATCCGACCGTTCATCATCTTATAAAAGAGCTTTCTGAAAGCAATAAGCCACATGATGTAAGGCTCGTTTATCTTGCCTGTGCTTTTATAGTGGCACACAGAGGACATTTCCTTAACGGTGCTGACGAAAACAATGTACAGGCAGTTCTTGATTTTGATTCTTCTTATTGCGAATTTACGGATTGGTTTAAATCGAACGATATAGAGGATAATCCTTTTTCTGAAAGTGTAAAGAACGAGTTTTCTGTTATTCTCCGCAAGAAGATAGGCATAACGGCAAAGGAGAGGGAAATCAAGAATCTGCTGTTCGGAAATACAAAGACACCGGATTGCTATAAAGACGAAGAATATCCGATAGATATTGACGTTCTTATAAAGTTTATATCGGGAGGAAAAACAAATCTCGCCAAGTTGTTCAGAAATCCGTCTTATGATGAACTTGATATACAGACTGTAGAGGTAGGAAAAGCGGATTTTGCCGACACTATTGATTTACTGGCTTCTTCTATGGAAGATACCGATGTTCCTCTGCTTTCTGCTGTAAAAGCAATGTATGACTGGTCGTTGCTTATTGACGTATTGAAAGGTCAAAAAACAATTTCCGATGCCAAGGTGTGCGAATACGAACAGCATAAATCGGATCTTAAGGCACTTAAGTACATAGTCCGTAAATATCTCGACAGGGCTCAGTACGATGAAATATTCCGCACAGCCGGTGAAAAGCCGAACTATGTCAGCTACTCATATAATGTAACAGATGTCAAGTTAAAGCAGCTTCCGTCAAACTTTAAAAAGAAAAATTCTGAAGAATTTTGCAAATATATCAAAAGCAAGCTCGAAAAAATCAAACCCGAATCAGACGACGAGGCGGTATATAATGAACTGATTGAAAAGTGCAACAGCAAAACACTTTGTCCAAAGCAGGTTACCGACGAAAACCGTGTTATTCCGTACCAATTATATTATCATGAGCTGAGCATGATACTTGATAAAGCATCGGCTTATCTTGATTTTCTCAACGAGACGGAGGATGGTATTTCTGTAAAGCAAAAGATTCTTACGCTTATGAAATTCAGAATACCTTATTTTGTGGGACCTTTGGTAAAAAGAAATGAAACCGACAATGTGTGGATAGTACGCAAGGCTGAAGGAAGAATATATCCGTGGAATTTTGAAAATATGGTTGATTTCGATAAATCAGAAGATGGATTTATCAGAAGAATGACCTGTAAATGCACATATCTTGCCGGTGAAGATGTCCTTCCTAAATACTCGTTGCTGTATAGCAAATATACTGTTTTGAATGAGATAAATAATATCAAAGTCAACGGTGAAAAGATTTCACCGGAGTTGAAACAGGATATATTCAATGAGCTGTTTATGAAAACGTCAAGAGTGACGGTCAAGAAAATCACGGAATTGCTTAAGCGAAAAGGTGCATTCAGCGAAGAAAAAGGTGATTCGTTAAGCGGAGTTGATATTAACATAAAGTCTTCGCTTAAGTCATATCTTGATTTCAGAAGGCTGCTCGAGAACGGATCTCTTTCAGAAAACGATGTTGAGAGAATAATTGAGCGTATTACAGTTACTACAGATAAGCCGAGACTTGTTTCATGGCTAAAGGCCGAGTATTCCGATTTACCCGCAGAGGATATCAGATATATAAGTCGTCTTTCGTATAAGGACTACGGCAGATTATCAGCTAAACTGCTTACAGGCTGTTATGAGCTTGATACGAATACCGGTGAGATCGGCAACAGAAGCATTATAGATTTTATGTGGGCTGAGAACATCAACCTAATGCAGATTCTATCAGATTCATACGGCTACAAGAGTTTTATAGAAGAAGAAAACAAAAAGTACTATATGATCAATCCTACGGGCAGCATTGCACAGACTCTTCGTGAAATGTATGTATCTCCGTCGGTATCCAGAGCTATTATAAGAACAATGGAGATAGTTAAGGAGCTTCGAAAGATAACAAAGAAGGATCCGGATAAGATTTTCGTAGAGATGGCAAGAGGCGGCAAGCCAGAAGAAAAAGGAAAGCGTACTTCATCAAGAAGAGAACAGATAGAGAAGCTGTATGATTCTGCAAAAGCATTTGTCAGTGATGAAGATATATCGCATCTGAGATCGCAGCTTGGCAGCCTTTCCGATGAACAGCTCAGAAGTGAGAAGTACTATCTTTATTTTATCCAGTTCGGAAAATGTATGTATTCCGGTGAGGCTATAGATTTCAGTCGTCTTGGCGATAATCACTGCTACGATATTGATCATATCTTTCCTCAGAGCAAAATAAATGATGATTCGCTTCATAACAAGGTGCTTGTAAAATCACAGCTTAACGGTGAGAAGTCGGACGATTATCCGATAAAAGCTGAGATAAGAAATAAAATGCATCCGCTTTGGAAAAATCTGTTTTATCGTGATCCTAAAAATCCGACAGACAAGGTAAAATATGAGAGATTGACACGTTCAACGCCGTTTACAGAAGATGAGCTCGCAGGATTTATTGAACGTCAGCTTGTTGAAACAAGACAGTCAACAAAGGCTGTTGCAACGCTGCTTAAAGAAATGTTCCCCGACAGTAAGATTGTTTATGTAAAAGCAGGACAGGTTTCGGAGTTCAGACATGATTTTGATATGCTGAAATGCAGAGAGATAAACGACCTGCATCATGCTAAGGACGCTTATCTGAATATTGTTATCGGTAATGTCCATGATGTCAAGTTTACTTCCAACCCTATGAACTTTGTTAAAAATGCCGACAAGCATTATACAATCAAGGTCAAGGAAACGCTTAAGCATAAGGTTTCAAGAAACGGTGAAACGGCATGGAATCCTGAAACGGATTTTGATACGGTTAAGCGTATGATGAGCAAAAACAGTGTGAGATATGTACGTTATTGCTATAAGAGAAAGGGAGGGTTCTTTAATCAGAATCCCGACAGAGCCGGTAATCCGGATCTTGCAAGGTTAAAGAAAGATCTCGACCCGGTGAAATACGGAGGGTATAACAGCAAGAGTATTTCATGCTTTTCTTTAATCAAATGTACAGGAGTCGGAGCGGTTATCATTCCGGTAGAATTATTATGTGAAAAGCGTTATTTCTCTGATGACAGTTTCGCAAGCGAATACGCATATTCTGTACTTAAAAACGCATTGCCGGCTAAAAACATTGCAAAAATATCAATCGATGATATATCGTTTCCGCTGAAAAGAAGACCAATAAAAATTAATACGCTGTTTGAGTTTGACGGTTATCGTGTGAATATACGTTCAAAAGATAGTTATCATTATTTTACTATTTCATCAGCAATGGCTGCAATATATTCAAAGGATACATCTGATTACATTAAAGCTGTATCATCGTATATCGATAAAAGTGATAAAGGCAGTAAATTCAAGCCCGGAGAAGCTTTTGACGTTTTATCAAATCTTAAAGTGTACGATGAGATAGCTAAAAAGTGTATTTCTGAGCCTTTCAGCAAAATAAGCAAGCTTGCGGAAGCCGGAAAAAAGATGGAAGAAGGAAGAGATAAGTTTGCAGAGCTGTCTATTATAGAACAGATGAAAACTTTGCTGTTACTCGTGGATATTTTAAAAACGGGACGAATTAACACGTGTAATCTGAAACCGGTTGGTGGTGTAGAAAGCTATCACACCGAAAGAATGTCTGCTATATTAAAGAATACTAAATATAGTGACATCAGAATCATTGACCAGTCACCGACAGGCTTGTATGAAAAGAAGTCTGACAACTTACTTGAGCTATGAGCTGGAGGACTGTAATTGTGACCGGAAGAGCCAAGCTCGATAAGAAGCTTGGCTTCATGGTCGTGAGAAGTGAAGAAAATATCAAGCGTGTATTATTGGATGAAGTATCGGTGCTTATAATTGAGAATTGTGCGGTATCGATAACCGCAAGTCTTATCAACGAGCTTGCAAATCGCAAGGTGAAATTGATATTTTGTGATGAGAAGCATAATCCTTCGTGCGAAATGCTGCCTTTATACGGCTGCCATAACTGTACGGCAAGGGTGCGTGAACAGGTGAAGTGGGACGAAGATGTCAAAGCGTATATATGGACAAGCATAGTCAGCGAAAAAATACGCAATCAGCCTCGTGTTCTTCAGGAATTCGGTCATGAAAAAGAAGCAGGGATGCTTAAGGGATATATAGACGAGATTGAACTCGGCGATGAAACCAACAGGGAGGGTCATGCCGCAAAAGTATATTTCAATGCGCTTTTCGGAAAAGAGTTTTCAAGAAACGCTGATAATGTAATTAATTCCGCACTCAACTACGGATACAGCATAATACTTTCCGCATTCAATCGTGAGATTACATCTAACGGATATATTACACAGCTTGGATTGTTCCACGATAATATGTTCAATAATTTTAATCTTGCCTCTGATCTGATGGAGCCGTTCAGAACGCTGATAGATCGTTTTGTCAGAGAAAAGAACTACCGCATTTTTACCTCAGAGCAGAAACGTGAGATCATAGGAATATTGAATGAAAGCGTAATAATCAATAATACTGAGCAGTATGTTACAAATGCCGTTAAAATTTATTGCAGAAGTGTATTTGACGCAATAGAGGAGAACGATGTTTCGCTGATAAGATTTTATCGTGTTCGGAATTTAAAAACGGAGATAAAATGAGTTACAGATATATGAGATTACTTGTACTTTTTGATTTGCCGGTTACGACCACAGAGGAACGCCGGGAATACACAAAATTCAGAAAATATCTGATCAAAAGCGGTTTTATGATGTTTCAGGAATCGGTTTACTGCCGTATGGCATTGAATCGCACAGCGGCAAGACTGATATCCGACGGAATCAAACGTAACAGTCCTCCGGCGGGTATTGTGTCTTTGCTGTGTATAACGGAAAAACAATTTGCGGATATGGAATATATTACAGGCGAATTTGTATCCGATGTTATAGACAGCGACGAAAGGCTGGTGATTTTATGACGTTTGCCTATTCGCAAATTGAATTATATGTTGACTCGGAGGATAAAGTCCTGACGTTGATAATTGAACATCCGGATTTCTTTTACACGGTTCTGAATGATATAAACGATCAGATAGAAGGAGAAACAGGATTTTCTGTTATATCGTGCAACGCAAAACTAATATCATTTGCTAAACAAGCAACGATGATAACGGAATTTGTGCCGTTTGAAATGAACCGTAAGGAGCTCATTTCCAAATTGTATGCGCATTTGAAAAAATGCTCTGTTAACGAAGACATGTTTATCAGAACAAACGAAATGCTGTCTGCGACAGAGAGGTACATTTCTGAGTTGGCACAGTATGCAGAAGGTGAATTTGTTACGGATGAGATATGCGATGTTACGCCTTTGTTAAAAATGTTCGGACTTAAATTTGTGGACAGCTATGATACTTTGGAGGAAAAGCTTTTGGAGTTTTTTCTTGCAATGACCGAGTATGCCGGTAAAACGGTGTTTATATGCGTGAATCTTCGCAGCTGTCTTTCTTTGCAAAAAGCAGAAAAGCTGTTTGAATCTGTTATTGAGCACGGAATACCACTCTTGTGTATCGAATCGTCCGACAAGGGAAAAACAAGATTCGAAAAAAGAGTAGTTATTGATGATGATTTGTGCGTTATATAATTGACTCATAATAGAAAATGTGATATTATAATGATAGTTTCTACCCTGTAGATACACGGCGAGTAGTGTCGCTTTTCCAAATTTGAGGTTTGAGAGTAGTGTAAATTTATAGGGTAGTAAAACCAAACCGCATTAACCCTGTGCGGTGAGCAAGTTTGAGAGTAGTGTAAATTTATAGGGTAGTAAAACGGAGAGATTTTTAAGATGGCAAAGGCAACTGTTTGAGAGTAGTGTAAATTTATAGGGTAGTAAAACCGTAAAATACTCATATCTATACTCGTTATCGGTTTGAGAGTAGTGTAAATTTATAGGGTAGTAAAACAATCCGTGCATACATCGGTGACCGTGCCGAGTTTGAGAGTAGTGTAAATTTATAGGGTAGTAAAACATAGTCGCTATCAAGCGGTACACCTCGGCAGTTTGAGAGTAGTGTAAATTTATAGGGTAGTAAAACATTCTTAATTGTATAAATATATCGTTTTGCGTTTGAGAGTAGTGTAAATTTATAGGGTAGTAAAACACAAGTCGGACGTTGAAAACAAGGAGAAGCGTTTGAGAGTAGTGTAAATTTATAGGGTAGTAAAACGTGTGCGCTTTAGTGCTTTCCTCGGCTCTGGTTTGAGAGTAGTGTAAATTTATAGGGTAGTAAAACGTGTGCGCTTTAGTGCTTTCCTCGGCTCTGGTTTGAGAGTAGTGTAAATTTATAGGGTAGTAAAACTTAAAACTGCCCTTACTTCCTGAGCCACAGTTTGAGAGTAGTGTAAATTTATAGGGTAGTAAAACGCTCGGTGCAGTCAGCACAGCGGGCGACTTGTTTGAGAGTAGTGTAAATTTATAGGGTAGTAAAACTTAAAAGACCAGCGGCTACAGAAGCTCCGAGTTTGAGAGTAGTGTAAATTTATAGGGTAGTAAAACAAGTGCAAGGCTCTGTTATCGGGAAACCGAGTTTGAGAGTAGTGTAAATTTATAGGGTAGTAAAACTTGCACTTTTGGAAGATTTGATACAGACCTGTTTGAGAGTAGTGTAAATTTATAGGGTAGTAAAACGATATCTGATAATTACACCCCCCTCTCTATGTTTGAGAGTAGTGTAAATTTATAGGGTAGTAAAACCTCGCCATCCTCATTATATTCGCGCTCTTCGTTTGAGAGTAGTGTAAATTTATAGGGTAGTAAAACGCTGTTGAGTGACACTCGCTAAGGGCTTTGGTTTGAGAGTAGTGTAAATTTATAGGGTAGTAAAACTTGCTGTCCAGCGTTGACATCAACGGCAAGGTTTGAGAGTAGTGTAAATTTATAGGGTAGTAAAACTACCCTGATGCGCCCATTATGCTCGTTGCGGTTTGAGAGTAGTGTAAATTTATAGGGTAGTAAAACTGATACACTTCAACAATGCCCTTAGCGTTGGTTTGAGAGTAGTGTAAATTTATAGGGTAGTAAAACACTGTCATGCTCATTGTTACAGTCTTGTCCGTTTGAGAGTAGTGTAAATTTATAGGGTAGTAAAACTATAAAGGCAATAACATTATGGCAAACACGGTTTGAGAGTAGTGTAAATTTATAGGGTAGTAAAACCCCCCATAAAGGGTGAAATGTCTTGTACACTGTTTGAGAGTAGTGTAAATTTATAGGGTAGTAAAACAAAAGTACAGATATGACGGGGCGGGAAACTGTTTGAGAGTAGTGTAAATTTATAGGGTAGTAAAACCGGGTGCGATTGTTACTATACCCGTACTTGGTTTGAGAGTAGTGTAAATTTATAGGGTAGTAAAACTGCCGACCTTGGCAAGAATGTATACAACAAGTTTGAGAGTAGTGTAAATTTATAGGGTAGTAAAACGGTCGAGAAGGAAGTACCGCCTGACACTACGTTTGAGAGTAGTGTAAATTTATAGGGTAGTAAAACGCATCAGCGAGGGATTGCTGTACTACAAAGGTTTGAGAGTAGTGTAAATTTATAGGGTAGTAAAACTCGATTGCCGGATATGTTGGAGTCCACGCAGTTTGAGAGTAGTGTAAATTTATAGGGTAGTAAAACATATAAATGATTTGTTTCATCTTTTCTTATGTTTGAGAGTAGTGTAAATTTATAGGGTAGTAAAACCAGCGTCTGATATAGACATCCGTATCGGTGGTTTGAGAGTAGTGTAAATTTATAGGGTAGTAAAACCGGCTACTTCGTTGCTGTCAAAGCCCATATGTTTGAGAGTAGTGTAAATTTATAGGGTAGTAAAACGGCGAGAGGTAACGGGGGAGTGGGGGCTTGGTTTGAGAGTAGTGTAAATTTATAGGGTAGTAAAATGTGATGTGCTAAAGGTGTTACTAAGTGGGTTTATGGAGCGGTTTATGAAACGATATATTCAAGAGTCGGTGTGTGTCAACGGCGTTTCTGAAGAATCTTCCACAGGAGTTTTCTGGGTGATAGAGGATGAGTTGTTTGCTTATCCGTTTGGAACTGTAGATACATACAACGGGCTGGCTAAATCGGGAGCGACTTATAATCATAAACGACTATGGGCGGATGTCAAGCCGAAAGGCTGCAACAAACCATATAATTATTATCCAAGAGGCAGAGTTGAGCTTTCTAACAAAGGGAAACCTATAATATATATGAATCCTAACATAGACGTCTCGTTGATTGACGATATAAAGGCTAAGTTCGGCTTGAGGAAAAATCCGGTAATCAGATATGATTATAGTGTTCACTACAGGTGCTATCTTGATGAGGGGTCTGAGCCTGAAAAATAATATATGAGAGTTTTGCGCTTAATGATAGCGTAAATTTGAAGGGCGGTAAAACGGTGGGGAACGATACATTACTCAAAAAACGGAACACATCTTGTACCTGCGGCACCACTGAAAGAAAATAAAAAATAATGGTTGATTCATTAACGCTATACAATGCTCAGTTTCACAAAGTCAAGCTGACGGAAACAAACGGCGCAGTTCATATCGAAACGGCTATTCTGTACGAAAGCGAAGATGATAGCGACGAAGGCGTAGCAACAATAGGGTTTACAAACGGTTATTATTATAGGACCGATGAAATAAGTTCTATTGAGATACTTGATTGAGTTTAAATGCGGTGCAAAGAATCCGGATAGTCAAATCCGTATAGTCGGAATTGATTGCAGAAACCGATTATGCGCTTCGCACTCACAAATAATTTGCTGCACCACAGCAAAGGAGGCAAATTAAATGGAATTGTTGAAAAAATGCAATTTTGTATTATTATCTCTTTTTATATGGGGTTTGACAGTTTTATACAACGGCGTAATCGTGAATTATTTGGCGAATCTGTTTCTTTCTTTTTCCAATCCGTCTTGGCTTGGATTTATAGTGCATATATTGATACAATTATTGATTATATGCATACCGACAATAATTGTGATAAAGTACCTTGATTTAAATGTAAAACAGTTGTTGTTTTCAATTCCGGTTATGTATCTGTTGTTTGCGGTTTATTCTCCGCCTGCCTTATATATGTTTGTATTTACGGGTGAATGGAATGGCTTCTGGCAACAATCTCATCCTGCTATGTCTGCGTGGATGGCTTCGTTGCTGATTACTTTACAATACGGCATTGTGATTTCAATTACAAAATTAATTGTTTATTTAAAAGCGACATCAGAATGAATAGGCAAAACGGGAATTGTTGGATTTATAACGAGCGGAGATACATCTTCATAATGGGGTCGATTGCTGTAAGGGATACATCAGACACTTTAAAGATAAAACGGTTTGCAGATAGCTGACCCGATTCAGCCGCCTGCAAACCGTTGTTTTATATTTTAACCGTGAACATAAGCATATTGGTGTTTTGTTTATCTGTGGTGTCGGTGCGGGATTCTGAGGCGGAGGCAGATACATTTTCAGCAGTTATCGAGCCTTTGTGGAGTTCGGCTATTGCCTGAGCTACTGATAAGCCTATGCCGTAGCCGCCGTTTTTCTGCGTTCTTGCGCTGTCGCCCCGATAAAAGCGGTCGAACAGCTTTTCGGGGTGGTCTATAGGCTCGCAGGTGTTGGCGATGCTGAGAGTTATGTTCTTTTCGCTGCCGTAAAGCTCAGCCCTTATGACACCTCCGCTTTCGGTATATTTGACCGCATTGTCAAGCAGTACCGTCATAAGCTGTACTATACTGTCACGGTTGCCGCTGAGCCTGATGCCTTTTTTGATGTCCTGTTCAATCATTATGCCTTTGAGGGCGGCAGGCTCTATAAATGCGCCGACGGTATCTTCTGCCGCAGTGCTTATATCGAATTCGCACATCGGGAGCTTTGTTGAGCTTTCATCCATTTTGGCAAGCATCAGCAGATTCTGCATAAGTCCGCTGAGTCTGAGCGTCTGCGCACGGATATTCTTGCTCCACTTGTTTTCGCCGTTGTGAAGCTCCATTGCATCTGTATTGGCAAGGATAATGGCAAGCGGCGTCTTTATTTCGTGACCTGCGTTTGTAACAAACTGCTTTTGCTTTTCAATGCTTCGTGCAACAGGGGCGATAGTTTTGCGGGAAAGAAGAATTACGAGCAGCAGCATCATAAGCCAGCCGAATATGCCTGCACCGACCGATATAAACAGTACGGTAAAGAAGGAGCTTATCTGCATACCGTTGTCAAGCAGGATGATAACCTTTCCTTCTGCACGCTTAGTTTCGCTTATCCTGTACTGAAAGCCGCTGTATGTGCCTGTTCCCGCAGCGGTATTTTTAAGTGCTTCGGTAATAGCGGCCGCTTCTTCCTCGGTAAGCGAGGATATATGAGTTACATCCGTCCTTATGATATTGCCGTTTTTGTCAATCGCAACTGCGGCATAGCGTGCAGAATCCACTGCGTTTTTATCGTGTCTGCCAAAGCCGTTGTTCTTTTTATCGTCGGGCGGTTTAGTGCCGTTGTCCTGCGGCGGAAAATCGGGATTATTCTGACTGCCGGATATGTCGGCGGCTGTATTTTGCTGAGTGCCGTTTATACTTTGCGGGGGCTGAGTATTGTCGGTTGTATCTGCATTCCACTTTGTTGAGGTTTCAAAGCTGTAGCAGAGCATTTCCATAAGCCTGTCGTTATCGCCACTGGTGGTGAGATAATTGAAAACGTTTATTCCGCCGATGAGCACGACAAGCAGAATTGTTACCGCCAGCATAGCGGATATGATAAACTTTTTCTGCAGCTGTTTTACCATCAGTCAGCATCCCCGATCTTTGCAAGAGTATAGCCAACACTGCGCTTGGCTCGGATTTCAATATCCGCACCGATAGCGGCAAGACGTTTTCTTACATAGGATATATATACCCATACTGCGCCACTCTCTGCATCGCTCTCATAGCCCCAGACCTTTACGAGAATATCCTCAGTGGAAAGATAGATGCCCTTGTTGAGCATAAGAAGCTCCATCAGCTTGTATTCTATCTTGGGCAGGACAATAGACTGCAACGGTCCTTTAAGCTCGCAGCTGCTGAGATTGAGCGACACATTGCCGAATGTCATTATATCGGGTGTGAACCTGTCTTTCCTGCGGAGCATTGCTCTGACACGGGAAAGAAGCTCGCCCATTACAAACGGCTTCGGAAGGTAATCGTCTGCACCCATATCAAGCCCCGCTATCCTGTCCTCTACCTCAGCCTTTGCGGTAAGCAGGAGAATGGGAGTGGTGTTCCCCTCGCTCCTTAGTGTTTTAAGTACCTCTAAGCCGCTCTTTTTCGGCATCATTATATCAAGAATTATCCCGTCATACTGTTCGGCTCTTGCATAATCAAGAGCGTCGGCACCGTCATAAACCGTGTCTACCGTATAATTATGATAGGTCAGAATGTCGGTTACAGCCTCAGCCATACTGACCTCATCTTCTGCAAACAGGAGCTTCATAATATCACCGTCCTTTATGATATTGATATTATAGTGCGGTTAGCTTAGAACAGCCTTAGAGCGTATAAGATTTTGTGTGAAATCTGATGTCGGATAATTTGCAAGGATTGATTTACGGGTTGCTGTCTTTGCCTTTTTTATAAGTTAATAAAGACAGAGCAAAAAACAAGAAACACGCTCCAAGACTACATACAGCGGCTACGATATGCCCCTTAAATAAGTTTATAACCATACAGATGAGAAGGAATGCTGAAAAAGCAAAACCGCAAATGGCGATGCATTTTTACATTTGTTGTCCCCTCGAGTAAGTTTTGTTTAAGGCTATACCGCATAATTATTGTCGTGCGATTGTGCAGTCAGATTTTTTGTCAGATTGTATAAATTGAGTGCGGGCAGGCTGGCGCCTGTCAAGCAAAATTTGCGCAAGATGGCGGAAAATATGCAAGCAAGCGTGCGGCAAAGGCGAAAGCCGTTAATTATGCGGTGTTGCCTTTAATAATCATTGATTATATTGTATCATAACAGGGCGTTTTTTTCAACAGATCAGCATTTACTTATATCCGGTGAACGTTGCCGGAACAATCAGGCATATACAAAAAAAGCTGCCGCAGTGCGACAGCTTTTAAAAGCATTAATTATTCTGCAGATGTTTCTGTGCTTGTTTCAGATGAAGACTCGGCTACTGAGGAATCAGCAGAAGAAGCGTCTGAAGATGTTACAGAAGAATCTGTCGATGAAGCATCGGAAGATGCCGATGAAGCTGACGAATCGTCACTTGTAACGGAAGATGTTACAGATGATGTTGCGGAGCTTGTTGTCGAAGAATTATTCGACTTGTTGAAGTTACCGCTGTACATAACGATGAAGTTAACAACGAGAGCCACAACAAAGAAAATCACTGCGGCAATCTTTGTAAGTCTGTTCAGCTTAGCCTCGTTTGAACGGCCTGAATTTCTCTGATAATAGTTGTCTGCACTACCGCCTGTGATCGTCTGCGACATACCCTGCTTTGTATCCTGCATAAGTACCACGAGTACTATGAAAACACAGGCAACAATCAGAACAATAGCACTGATTATTTCTAATATTCCCATTTATATGTCCTCCTTATAGGAATACGGGTATGTCCGAGATCTGTTTATCGTACAAACCCAAAATTATTCTAACACGCAAATGCTATTATAACATAAAAGGAAATGAAATGCAAGTGTTTTCGGGAATTATTTTAAAGCGGAAAGAGCTTTTTTTCCTATATCGTGGCGGTAATGTGCCTTTTCAAAGCTAATTGTATCCACTGCCTTATAAGCTGTGTCAAGTGCTTCCTTTAATGTATCGCCGTAAGCGGTAATGCCGAGAACACGTCCTCCTGCCGTAAGGAACTTTCCGTCCTCCAGCTTTGTGCCTGCGTGGTAAACGAATGCACCCTCGCACTGACCGTTTTCGTCAAGTCCGCTTATCACCTTGCCTGTTTCGTACTTTTCCGGATAACCGCCGCTTGCCATTACAACGCAGGCGCACGATTTATCGCTCCACTTGATGTCAAGCGTATCGAGTTTTTCTTCCCAGACAGCTTCGATTATATCCATAATATCTGTTTCAAGCAAGGGGAGAACCACCTGTGTTTCGGGATCACCGAAGCGGCAGTTGTACTCAATTACCTTAGCACCGTTCGGGGTCAGCATAAGACCGAAGTAAAGGCAACCCTTGAACGGTCTGCCCTCAGCCGCCATAGCCTTTATAGTAGGCAGGAATATCTTTTCCATACATTCCTGCTGTTTATCGGGGGTGTAGAGGGGGTTGGGCGCTATCGTACCCATTCCGCCTGTGTTAAGACCCTCATCGTTGTCATAAGCACGCTTGTGATCCATGGAGCTTATCATAGGCTTTACTGTCTTGCCGTCTGTGAACGCAAGAACGGTTACCTCGGGGCCTGTCATAAATTCCTCGACAACTATTTCACTGCCGGATTTGCCGAATTTTCCGTCAAGGAGCATTGAACGTACTGCATTTTCTGCCTCCTGCTCGTCCTTTGCGATTATAACGCCCTTGCCGAGTGCAAGACCGTCACACTTGATAACGGCAGGGAAGCTGTTCTGCTTTTTGATATATGCTATAGCCTCGTCTGCGTCCGTGAAGGTTTCGTAAGCCGCAGTGGGAATGTTGTACTTCTTCATCAGAGCCTTTGAGAAAACTTTACTGCCCTCAAGAATAGCGGCATTTGCTCTCGGTCCGAAGGTCTTGAAGCCCTCTGCGTTGAGCTTGTCCACCATACCCATAACCAGCGGATCGTCGGGGGCTACGAATACATAGTCGGGTCTGAGCTTCTTTGCAAGCTCGACACAGCCGTCAATATCGGTTGCCTTTACATTAAAGCACTCGGCATATTTCGAGATACCGCCGTTGCCGGGTGCGGCATACAGCTTGTCTACCTTCTTAGATTTTGCAAGGGCTGTTATTATGGCGTGTTCTCTGCCGCCTCCGCCTATTACAAGTACGTTCATGTTAAAAATACCTTTCTTTCTTTTGATTTATTCATTATTCGATGATAAGGCCAAGCAACTTTGCGAACATTGCCGCCTGCCACACATCGACCTTTGCGCCTTTAAGCTCCGCTCCCGTATCGGAAACGGTAAGACCTTCGATATTACAGGAGGTGAAGTCAAGCCCTGCAAGCTTCGTGCCGAAAAACACAGACCTTGCCAGCGTAACGTTTTTAAGCTCCGTCTGTTTTATCTCACAAGAAGAAAACAGAGCGGAGGAGAAGTCGGTATCTGTCACAGCTACCGATTGCAGTTTTGAACGCTGAAAATCTGACAGCTCAAAGCTGCCGCCGTCAAAGCTGACATTTTTATAAAACGAGTATTTGAAAGCTGTTCCGACCGCTTTACAGGAGATGAACGAGCAGGCTTTGAAATAGCTTTCGGAAAAATCGCTGTTTGAAATATCGCAGCCCTTGAAAACGCAATCTATAAAAGTGCATCCGGTAAAATCGCAGGCTGTAAAGCGACATCCGTGAAACAGGCAGTTTCTGAAACAGATGGCTGAAAAATCGGTTTCGGCACATATCAGCCTCGAAAAATCTGCCGCAATAAAATCCGATTCGTCATCACGCACTTTTGAAAGCTCGGCATCAATATCTGTTACCGTAAAAAGATTATCAGGCAGCTTCGGAGCGGTCAATGAGGCAGATAATGACTTTGACTCTGCTGTCATGTGTTTAACGAATTGTCGAATGACATTGACCCGAGCGTGTATTCAAGCGCCTTTGTGACAGCTTTTTCGTTATCGTCAAGGTGCAGTGCTATCAATGTGTACACTTTATTGCCGTGACGGGCAAAATATATGTGCTGTGTTGCGGCAACCGAAAAATCTCCGTCCGAAGATTTTACAGTTGCGTAAAATGCATCGGTGTTGCCTATTTTTATCATACTCTTGGTCGATGAATCGACATTATCACCGACGGCGTAATAGCTCATAAATTCCTCGCCGATCTCGGCTACCGATCTGCCTTTAGTATCTTCGTCCTCATCACTGCACATAGCAACGATATTAGATGTGACCTCGCTGTCATCGGAATAATGTACAAGATAAAGCTCGTTTTTATCTTCCTCATATTCACTGATGCCGGTATTGAAGTATACTCCGTCATCGTACATCAGAGAGAATTTGTTTACTTTATGTTTGACAAGACTTCCTACGGGGGTATACTTTGCAGGGGCAGGGGACGGTTTTTTTGTTTCGGACTTGTCTGTAATTGACGTGTTCGAGGTTTCGGGCTTTGCGGTCGTTGTTTCCGCTTTTGTTGTTTGCGTTGATGTTGCCGCAGTAGTTACTGCGGTGGTCTGAGGTGTCACTGTCTGGGGAACCGGGGTCGTTGATGATGTGGTCTGATTTTTTGGAGTGAAGTAAGGGGGATTTTCAATCGTTTTGGAGCAACCGCACATTCCTGCAAGAATTGATGCGGCGCAAATCAATAATAGTGCTTTTTTCATCGGTCTTTCCTTTCTTCCGCTTTTATCGGCGGATGTTGAAGAATATAGAACGGTGTGGACTCTATGGTAAAAAATTCAGCGCATGACGGCATGATATAACGGAAGAACAGCGTGGTATTTTTTGTCGTAACAGTAACAGTATAGCCTTTTTGCTTTGTAAACAAGGTCATAGGCTTGTAGGTCACGTTTTCTATGTCCGAGTACCTGAAAATATATGTATGGCGTTTGCTTGCTATACGCATAAGACGTTCATCGGCGTAGTAGCTGTACTGCTGTTCGCCACCTGCAACTATGAGTATATACCATATCGGCAGTATCGGCAGAATTACAGCGAGAGCAATTTTGATTATTATGATTGATGTGTTATTTGATGCTGCGCCTCCGTTAAATAATACGTTGAGAGTATACGGGGCAATCATCGCTTCGATTATACACGATATGATTATTTTCAAATGTGCAAACGCAGACAGTACCCGAAACGTGCCGCTCTGCCTGAATTCAAATCTACCGTCAAGGATGTCTTTATCTGTGTAAGTAAAGTGCATAGTGATACCTTTATCGGAATTTAAAAATAACGGGCGGACGTGCCGCCCGTTTACTGAGCTTATCAGTGGTGGAAAAGTCTGATTCCCGTGAATGCCATTGCGATACCGTACTTGTTGCAGGTGTCGATAACATTATCGTCACGGATAGAGCCGCCGGGCTGTGCTATGTATTCTACACCGCTTCTGTGCGCTCTTTCAATGTTGTCACCGAAGGGGAAGAATGCATCTGAGCCAAGCGCTACGCCCTTCATTGTTGCAAGCCAAGCTTTCTTTTCTTCTGTCGTGAATACGGCGGGCTTTACCTTGAAGATGTTTTCCCATGCGCCGTCTGCGAGAACGTCCATGTAATCCTCACCAATGTAGAGGTCGATAGCGTTATCTCTGTCGGCACGTCTTATGTTATCAACAAACTGTAAGCCCATAACCTGAGGTGACTGTCTTAAGTACCAGTTGTCAGCCTTTGTACCTGCAAGGCGTGTGCAGTGGATTCTTGACTGCTGACCTGCGCCGATACCGATAGCCTGACCGCCGCAAGCGTAAGCTACGGAGTTTGACTGAGTGTACTTTAATGTAATCATTGCTATTGCAAGATCTATCTTTGCGCTCTCGGGTATATTCTTATTCTCGGTCACAATGTTTGAGAACAGCTTATCGTCAATAACCAGCTCGTTTCTGCCCTGCTCGAAAGTAACGCCGAATACCTGCTTACGCTCGATAGGCTCAGGAACGTACTCGGGGTCGATCTTGACTATATTGTAGTTGCCCTTTTTCTTTGACTTGAGAATTTCAAGCGCTTCGGGATCGTAATCGGGAGCGATAACACCGTCGGAAACTTCACGCTGTATTATCTTTGCCGTTGAAACGTCGCACTTGTCCGACAGAGCGATAAAGTCGCCGTATGATGACATTCTGTCAGCGCCTCTTGCTCTTGCATAAGCGCAGGCAAGGGGTGACAGCTCGCCGAGATCGTCTACCCAGTATATCTTCTTGAGCGTGTCTGTGAGGGGAAGTCCTACAGCGGCACCTGCGGGTGAAACGTGCTTGAATGATGTTGCGGAGGGAAGGCCCGTAGCCTTCTTAAGCTCGCTTACCAGCTGCCAGCCGTTGAAGGCGTCCATAAAGTTGATGTAACCGGGCTTGCCGTTAAGCACTTCGATAGGAAGTGAATTGCCGTTTTCCATGAATATTCTTGACGGCTTCTGATTGGGGTTGCAGCCGTACTTTAACTGAAGTTCGTTCATTGTAGTAAAGTTCCTTTCGCTTACTTGTTTTTATTGATTATGCGTGATTCGTACTTGCCTGTGGCAATGTCGATGTAACGTGTAAAGAGTGAAACCTTGTTGTCTGCATTGAGGTTTTCCCATACCATTGATGTGAACGTGTCTATATCCGTATCGGGAATAACCACTGTTTTAGGCTCGCCTTCGTAGCTCGGCAGGGGGTTGCCGTCACACTTGTAGGTGTGAATGAATTTGCCCTTGCCGTTTAAGGGATTGCTGTAAGCGTAGGTGTATCTCTGACATGATGAGCCATCGCCGTCTGCGCTCTTCAAGATAGACATTGCGAAATTCATATCGCCGTTGTCAAGGTGGACTATACCGGAAATTCTCGGTGTGTAGTTTGGCTTGTCATCTTCAAATTCTCTTGTTCTGAGAGCCTGCTCGAATGTCATCTGCTTATCCATAAGCTCATAGATAGTGTCGGTCTGGTCGCCGTTTGTAACTATCGTCTTGTTGCCGAGAACTCTTACGGGTGCATAAATGATGAGGTGGGGATCTTCCATCTTGCTTTCATCGAAAGCCTGTGTTCTGATACCCTCGCCGTCCTCTACAAAAATTCTGTTACGGCTGTTTTCGCTTCTGCCCATAATAAAGTAGGCGATTACCGCTTTTGTGCCGTCTGCGGATTTTCCTATCACGATGCCTCTGCCGTGATAAGCAAGAGAGTTAAGCTCTTTTTCAAGTGTTACAACTTCCATATAGCCTCCTGTTGCGGTTTTGCGTGGAACACGCAGTTTCCTGAATATAACTTGTTATAATGTCCTCAAAATCCCGTTTAGTCGGGAGAATGCGGACATAAGGTTCAATCGTCGATAACGGTTATGCCGTCTTTTACGGTTATCTTTCCCTCGCAGAAAAGACGTGCGGCACGGGGGAGAATCTTCCACTCAGCCTGCTCCATAACACGTTTCTGAAGAATTTCGGGGGTGTCGCCGTTTCTGACCTCAACTGCCTTTTGCAGAATGATAGGTCCTGCGTCACATTCCGCTGTTACAAAATGAACGGTAGCACCTGTTACCTTTACGCCCTTTTTAAGTGCTTCCTCGTGAACGTGAAGTCCGTAGTAGCCCTTTCCGCAGAAAGAGGGGATAAGGGCGGGGTGAACGTTTATCATCTTATACCTGAACGCATCGCATACCTGCTCGTCAAGTATTGTCATAAAGCCTGCGTAGATAACAAGGTCAGCCTGCTCTTCCTTTAAAGCGTCAGCCATAGCCTTGCTGTAAGCGGCAACATCGGCATAGTCACGTCTTGCGAGCACTCTTGTCTTTATGCCGTTATCTGCGGCTCTTGTCAGTGCGTAGGCATCGGGCTTTGACGCAATAACGCAGGTGATTTTACCTCCGCCGAGTCCCTCGGACTTTTCAGCGTCGATAAGCGCCTGCAGGTTAGTTCCGCCGCCCGATACAAGTACAACGATATTTTTCATATTACTCAATTATGATGCCCTCGTCACCCTTGATTATTTCACCGATGCAGTAGCTTTCAACGCCTGCGTTCCTGAGTATCTGTACAGCTTCATCGGCATCGTCCTTGTCAACTACAACGGTCATACCGATACCCATATTGAAAGTATTGTACATATCGTGTTCGGAGATGTTTCCGACTTCCTGTAAGTGCTTGAAGATATAAGGCACTTCGTAGCTGTGCTTTGTAATCTTTGCTGTAAAGCCGTCGGGGAGTGAACGGGGAACGTTCTCGTTGAAGCCGCCGCCTGTAATATGCGAGATAGCCTTTACGTTCTTCTTTGAGATAAGCTCCAAAATGGGCTTTACATATATCTTTGTAGGTGTAAGGAGCGTTTCGCCGAGAGTTTTTCCTGTGGGGAGGACTTCATCGAGAACTTCCTTGCTGTTTATGTTGAACACCTTTCTTACAAGAGAGAAGCCGTTTGAATGAACGCCTGTGGAAGCAAGGCCGATTATGATGTCGCCTTCCTTTACGGTGCTGTTGTCGATTATCTTCGACTTGTCAACGACACCTGTTGAATAGCCTGCGATGTCATATTCGTCTTCGGGCATCATTCCGGGATGCTCAGCGGTTTCACCGCCTATAAGCGCACAGCCTGACTGTACACAGCCGTCAGCAACACCCTTTACTATAGCGGCTACCTTTTCGGGTACGTTCTTGCCTATAGCAATATAGTCAAGGAAATAAAGAGGCTTTGCACCGCAGCAGATTATGTCGTTTACGCACATAGCGACCGCATCTATACCGATCGTATCGTGCTTATCCATCAGCATTGCGAGCTTGAGCTTTGTGCCGACACCGTCTGTACCCGAAACGAGTACGGGTTCTTTCATATCTGCAATATCAAGCTGGAACAGACCGCCGAATCCGCCTATGCCTGTAAGTACACCGGGGATATTGGTGCGTTCAACGTCCTTTTTCATCAGACGAACACCTTCGTAGCCTGCGGTAACGTCAACGCCTGCTGCTTTATAGCTTTCTGAAAAACTGTTCTTCATAATAATAATTCCTTCCGTTTGGGGACTGATGTCCTTATGTGGTGGTTTTTTCTTTGCTTTCGCTGATTTTCCTGTCAAATTTATCCTTGTGCATTTCCGTGGGAATATTCGTGGGGTATTCTCCGCTGAAACAAGCGGTGCAATAACCGCATTCACAGCCGTTTGCGTGTACCGCAAGCTTTTTTGCGTTTTCCACGCTCAGATAGCCGAGCGAATCTGTGCCTATTATATCGCTGATCTCTTTTATCGAATGATGACAAGCGATAAGGTGTTCTCTCGAATCTATGTCGGTACCGTAGTAGCAGGGATTGAGGAACGGTGGAGCGGATACTCTCATATGAACCTCGGTGGCTCCCGCATCACGCAGTAATTTTACAATCCTGCCGCTTGTGGTGCCTCTTACTATAGAATCGTCTATAAGAACGACACGTTTGCCTTTTACGACACTGGCAACAGCGTTCAGCTTTATACGCACCTTGTCTTCTCTTGACGATTGACCGGGCGAAATAAAGGTTCTGCCGATGTATTTGTTCTTGATGAAGCCGATGCCGTAGGGGATACCCGACTGGTGAGAATAGCCTATGGCGGCATCTATACCGGAATCGGGAACGCCGATTACTATATCCGCCTGCACGGGATGCTCAAGCGCTAAGAATGCGCCTGCACGAAGCCTTGCCTCGTGAACCGATGCACACTCTATGACCGAGTCGGGACGTGCAAAGTAGATATATTCAAAAACGCACAAAGTATGCGGACGCTTGCCGCAATGATCTTTTATTGAGCGTACTCCGTTTTCATCGAATACAACAATCTCGCCGGGGAGCAAATCTCTTACAAACTTTGCGCCGACCGAGTCAAGAGCGCAGCTTTCGGAGGCAACTATATATGTTCCCTCGTTTGTTATGCCGTAGCAGAGCGGTCTGAAGCCGTTCTCGTCACGGGCGGCAATCAGCTTTGCGGGCGACATGATAACGAGCGAATATGCGCCGTTTATCTTATTCATCGCACGGTTGAGAGCTTCTTCTATCGAGGGAGCTTCAAGCCGTTCCTTTGTTACAAGGTAGCTTATAACTTCTGTGTCGCTTGTCGTATGGAAGATAGAGCCTTGTTTTTCAAGCTCGTGACGTAACTCGTAAGTGTTTACAAGGTTTCCGTTATGGGCGAGAGCCATTCTTCCTTTATAATGATTTACCAGAATAGGCTGGGCATTAAGACGTGCATTTGCTCCGGTCGTGCCGTAACGCACATGACCTACCGCCATATTGCCCTGTCCAAGTCCGTCAAGGCGCTCAGGAGTGAACACATCGTTCACAAGTCCGGTGTCCTTGTAGGAATTGAAAACGCCGTCATCGTTCACAACGATGCCGCAGCTTTCCTGTCCTCTGTGCTGTAATGCGAATAATCCGTAATATGTTGTTGCGGCAACGTTGGTCTTTTCTTTTGCAAAAACGCCGAACACGCCGCATTCTTCATGCAAACCGCTTGTCAATGGAGTCATTCCTTTCCGTTCCAGCAATAAGTGCAAAGCTCACACTGTGGCTTGCCTATTGCCCGTACAGTTCCGTCAAGCGACTGGAATTCAAGCGATGTCAGCTTTAGTCTGCGGCATATTTCGTCACGCAGTTTTTTTCCACGCTCTGTGTTGGTGTCACTGTACTCGTCGATAAATCTGATACCATCTGCACCCTCGGCCTCATCAATTATCTGTCTTGCAATCAGCTCCATCTCCGATGTGCTGCGGGAGAAGTTGAGATACTTACAACCGTACATTATCGGAGGACAGGCGCTGCGCATGTGTACTTCCTTAGCACCGTTCTCATAAAGGAACTCTACTGTTTCTCTCATCTGAGTTCCTCTTACTATGCTGTCGTCAACGAACAGCAGTTTTTTACCCTCAATAAGCTCGTGGACCGGAATCAGCTTCATTTTAGCTACCTGATTTCTCATTGTCTGGTTGGTAGGCATAAAGCTTCTGGGCCATGTGGGAGTGTACTTGATAAAAGGACGTGCGAACGGGATACCGCTCCTGTTTGCGTAGCCTATTGCGTGAGGTACGCCCGAATCCGGAATACCGCATACATAGTCAACGTCGGGTAGCTTGCCGTTCTTTATATCGTTCTCCGCCATAATCTCGCCGTTGCGTGTACGCATCGTTTCAACGGTCACACCCTCATATACCGCATTCGGATAGCCGTAATATGTCCACATGAACGAGCATATATGCATTTTGCTTTCATCACCGTCGCTCAGCACTTCACAGCCGTCCGCAGTTATCATATCTATTTCGCCGGAACGAAGCTCTTTATATGTGCTGTAGCCGAGCTTCTGGAATGCGAATGATTCAAGGGATACGCAGTATCCGTCGCTCCTTTTTCCTACAATGATAGGAAGTCTGCCGTACTGATCCCTTGCGGCGATAATTCCGTCCTTTGTAAGAATGATAAGGGACATTGTACCGTCAATCTTGCTCTGGGCATATCTTATACCGTCGGTAAAATTGTCCTTCTGTGCGATAAGCGCACCGATGAGCGAGCCGGAGTTTATACTGCCGCTGCTCATTGTTTCAAAGTTTGCACAGCCGTTCTCAAGCAGCTCGGTTGAAAGCTGTTCGGCATTTCTGATTATGCCGACACTGCATATCGAATAAATACCGAGCTTTGAACGCACCAGCAGGGGCTGAGGGTCGGTATCGCTGATACAGCCGATACACAGCTTTCCCCTCATATCCGTAGCGTCCTGTTCAAACTTTGTTCTGAACGGTGAGTTTTCAATACTGTGGATAGCACGCTGAAAGCCTCTGTCGGGGCTGTATGCGGTCATACCGCCTCTGCGTGTTCCGAGGTGGGAGTGATAGTCTGTTCCGAAGAAAACATCGGTTATGCAGTCGTTGTTTGACGCCGCACCGAAAAATCCACCCATATATTATCCTGCCTTTTCCTGTTAGATTCTTTTCAATTGTTGTGATTATTTGCCCATAAGACGCTTCATTATTTCAGCGTAAGCGTCCTCAACACCGCCCATATCACGACGGAAACGATCCTTGTCGAGCTTCTCGTGAGTTGTGCTGTCCCAGAAACGACAGGTGTCGGGAGAAATCTCGTCGGCAAGAATTATTGTGCCGTCTGAGGTCTTACCGAATTCAATCTTGAAGTCGATAAGGTCGATGTTGAGCTTCTTGAAGAAGTCGAGCATAAATTCATTTACCTTGAAAGCGTACTTTGAGATAAGGTCGATTTCTTCCTTTGTTGCAAGACCGAGTGCAAGCGCATAGTAGTCGTTGATGAAAGGATCGCCCAGATCGTCATTCTTGTAGCTGAATTCAAGTGTGGGGCAGAGGAGCTTTGTGCCTTCCTCGATGCCGAGCTTCTTTGAGAAGCTGCCTGCGGCTACGTTTCTTACGATTACTTCGAGGGGAACGATAGAAACCTTTTTAACGAGTGTTTCTCTGTCGTTCAGCTCTTTAACAAGGTGAGTGGGAACACCTGCTTTTTCAAGCAGACCGAACATATAGTTCGTCATTTTGTTGTTGATAACGCCCTTACCTGAGATAGTGCCTTTCTTGAGGCCGTTGAATGCTGTTGCATCATCCTTGTAGGATACGATAACAAGGTTGGGATCATCGGTTGCAAATACCTTCTTTGCCTTTCCTTCGTAAAGCTGTTCTTTCTTTTCCATTTTGTTTATCCTTTCTTCAGCGGCTGTGCCGTATTTATTGATTACATTATATATAGTACACCGATCAAAGCTCGGCAAGTACCTGCTCCATTTTTTTGTCAGCCTCAAGAACCTTTGCAGTCTGTGCTGCACGGTATGCCTTCATCTTTTCCATAAGGGCATCGTCTGATACCGCAAGGATCTGTACGGCGAGGAATGCCGCATTTGCCGCACCGTCAATAGCTACTGTAGCAACGGGAACTCCGGCGGGCATCTGTACTGTAGACAGAAGTGCATCTATGCCCTCAAGTGCGCTTGCTTTTATCGGGATGCCGATAACGGGCAGGGGAGTCTGACCTGCGATAGCTCCGGCAAGGTGAGCGGCTTTGCCTGCGGCGGCAATGATAACGCCTGTGCCGTTATTCTCGGCATTTCTTGCAAACTCGGAAACCTCTGCGGCGCAACGGTGAGCGGAGAGAACACGAAGCTCTGTAGGAACTCCGAAGTCCTTAAGCACCTGAGCCGCTTTTTTTACGATAGGCAGATCGGAATCGCTGCCCATTACTATGGCTACTTTTTTCATTTACGAACATCCTTTCAGAAAATAAATAAAGCTGTGTAATCCAATTGCACAGCTTAAAAAATACACTTATTCTTATAATACGGCGTAGAAAAAGACATATATGAAAATTTACCGAGGCTTATCAAAGCTGTTGTAAGCTGTATTTTATTCATAGATCTCATGCTTTCCCTCCGTACTTGTTACTATATCATTTTACCTTATTTTAATAACAAATTCAAGTGCTAAAGCAGAAAATCTCTTAAATTGTGCTTTTTCAACAATAGCGGCGCTTTGTTTTTGTGCTATATGTACATTAATTACTTTACAAACTTTCTGTGAGCTAAATTAGCATAAAAACGTTTACACGACGTTACAATTGAAGAATTTCCGATTATAGAGCGGAAAATAGAGAAAATTAGTAATCAAGTTGCGACCGAATTGTTACAAAAATGTAACAGATTTTTGTGCATGATGACGGAAAAGTGCCAAAAAAACATTTTTTGTAATCGTTTACGGTAAAAAAACACAACTACGGGCTTAAAATGCTTGCAAATTTGTGAAATCTGTGATATGATTATGTCAACGAGGAAAAAGTGAACAAAACTTTTGACAAGCTACAGGTCTTTTTAGTGAATTATCCATTGTTACATATACGGCAGTATATACCGTTATGTCACAGGAGCTTCAACCGGAAGCCTGTTCTTACCGGGGATTGTTTACGACTCCTCTTTAATGAGGCCGTAAGGTCAGGCAGTGAAAGCGATAGCTATTCACAACAATGAATACTTCTGGAGGAATTACCAATGAAGAAAAGAATTTTAGCAGCTGTATTAGCATCTGCATCAATTCTGGGCGCAGTAGCAGGCTGCTCAAGCAACGCTACAAGCTCAGCAGGATCTTCTACAACAGATTCGAGCAAGACTGAAAACTCAAGCAAGACTGAGGATTCAAGCAAGACTGATGATTCAAGCAACGCAGGAACTTCCGATAAGTTCACACTTAAGGAAGGAGAAGGCAAGACTCTTAACATCGCTGTATGGAACGAAGAGTTCAAGAATTACTTTGATAAGTACATAAAGGCTAAGATGCCTGAGGGTGTTACAGTTAATTTCAAGATCACTGAAAACAAGGACAATGCTTATCAGAACAAGCTCGATGAAGACCTTCCCAAGAACGAAGCTGCATCTGCTGACGACAAGATCGATATGTTCTTATTCGAAGCTGACTACGCTCTCAAGTATGTTAACTCAGAGTACACACTTGATGTTAAGTCACTCGGTCTTACTGACGAAGATCTTTCAGGTATGTATCAGTATACAAAGGACGTTTGCACAACTCAGGATGATGCAAAGTTACTGAAGGGTGTTTCATGGCAGGCAACTCCCGGTCTGTATGCTTACAGACGTTCAATTGCTAAGGACGTTCTCGGCACAGATGATCCCGCGAAGGTACAGGAAGCTCTCGCTGACTGGACAAAGTTTGACGAAGTAGCTGCTAAGGCTGCTGATAAGGGTTACAAGATGCTCTCAGGTTATGATGATGCATACAGAACCTTCTCAAACAACGTTGCTGCTCCTTGGGTTAACGAAAACAAGGAAATCATCGTTGACGCCAACATCATGAAGTGGGTTGACCAGACTAAGACATACACAGACAAGGGTTACAACAACAAGACATCTCTTTGGTCTGATGCTTGGGCTGCTGACCAGGGTCCCGACGGTAAGGTATTCGGCTTCTTCTACTCAACATGGGGCATCAACTTCACACTTGCAGGTAACTCACTTGCAGTTAAGGAAAAAGACGGCGGTAAGCTCGAAGTAGGTAACGGCGGTTACGGTGACTGGGCAGTTTGCTACGGTCCTCAGGCTTACTTCTGGGGCGGTTCTTGGCTCGCTGCTGCAAAGGGCACAGATAACGCTACATTAGTTGGCGATGTTATGAGAGCATTCTGCTGCGACAAGGACTTCGGTCTTCAGTTCACAAAGGATACTCAGGACTACTACAACAACGAAGCTGCAATGAAGGAACTCGCTGCTTCTGACTTCAAGTCAGCATTCTTAGGCGGTCAGAACCACATCGCTCTGTTCGTTGAAACAGCTCCCAAGATCGACATGAGCAAGATTTCTGTCTACGACCAGGGTCTTAACGAGACATTCCAGGCTAAGTTCAAGGAATACTTCGACGGTACTGTTGATAAGGATACAGCACTCAAGAACTTCTATGAGGCTGCTATTGTTAAGTATCCTGAGCTCAAGAAGCCCGCTAACGCATAATAAAGGCTTTGTGGCTTAAACAATATTGACCTTCATCTTGACTGCGGGTTCTGTGAATTCGCAGTCAAGTATGTTAATGGGGCGAATTACGGATGTTTCCGCCTTATTAACATACTTGACTGCTCAAGATGGAGAATATACTGAGATTTTTATAAGGAGTGTTTTTATGGCTCAGGCAGCTAACGCAGGAAGCGCGCCGGTAAAAGCCAGAAAAGGACAAATCGGGAAATATAAAAAATGGGGCTACATATTTATGCTCCCGTTCATATTAGTTTTCCTTGTTTTCCAGGCTTGGCCGCTTATTCAGACTTTCTATTACAGTATGTTCAAATACTTCAAGTCGGGTCTTAGTTGGATAGGACCGGAGTTTGTCGGATTTGATAACTTTGTGGCAATTTTTGATATGAGTTCAGGTAACAATATACTTGCACTCACATGGAATACGCTTATCATGTGGGTACTGGGATTTGTTCCGCAGATAATCATTTCATTACTTTTTGCTTACTGGTTTACTAATGTAAGACTTCGTTTAAGATGTCTTGGATTCTTCAAAACTGTAATGTATATGCCTAACCTTATCATGGCATCTGCATTTGCAATGCTGATATTCTCAATATTCTCCGATATCGGACCTATCAACGAGCTTATCAAGCACACTACCGGCGGCGAGGCTTTCAGATTCCTCAGCTATACGGGCAGTACGATGGGACTTGTAGCGTTCATGAACTTCATTATGTGGTTCGGTAACACGACAATTCTGCTGATGGCGGCAATGATGGGTATCAACGAATCTGTTATTGAGGCTGCTGAAATCGACGGTGCAAGCAGCTCACAGATATTCTGGAAGATAACTCTTCCTCTTATCAGACCTATACTCGTATACGTTATGATCACTTCGCTGATCGGCGGTCTTCAGATGTTCGATGTACCGCAGATCCTTACCGGCGGTCAGGGAGGCCCGAATAACACTACCAAGACGCTTATCATGTATCTGAACGAACAGATCGGTACATCTAAGAACTATGGTATGGCAGGTGCGCTTTCAGTAATTATATTCATTGTATGTGCGGCACTCAGCCTGGTTGTTTACTACTTCTTTGCTGCTGACAGAAGCAACAAGAAGTCTAAAAAAGGAGGTAAGTAAGTATCATGGCAAAAAAGGAAAAGGTACTTGAACATACCTCAGCACTTCAGCAGAACAGAACAGATCCGGATATGAAGGTAAAGCCTACGCTTATTATTCACAGAATAATCTGTTATATCGTTCTTGTCTTCTTCTCAATCCTGTGTTTGTTCTTCTTCTACATCCTGCTTGTTAACGCAAGCCGTTCACATTACGATATTATGTCCGGCTTCTCGTTCCTGCCGGGAAATCAATTTATCAATAACTTCCAGAGTGCGATCTCAAACACAACGATACCTGTTATAAACGGTGTTATCAACAGCTTGATCATTGCAACGTGTACAGCAGTATTATCAATTTATTTCTCGGCAATGACAGCGTATTCAATTCATGTATATGACTTCAAAGGTAAGAAATTTATCTTTAACTTCATATTACTTATCATGACGATTCCTACACAGGTTTCTGCACTCGGTTTCTTCAGTATGTGTACCGATTGGGGACTCAGAGATACATATATTCCTCTTATAGTTCCTGCTATTGCGGCACCTGCGGTGTTCTTCTTCATGATTCAGTACATGAAGAGCTCGCTTCCGATTGATATTATCGAGGCGGCAAGAATAGATGGTTCGGGTGAATTCAGAACATTCAACACGATCGTTCTTCCTATGCTGAAGCCTGCTCTTGCAGTACAGGCAATATTCAGCTTCGTTGCATCATGGAACAACTACTTCCTTCCTTCGTTGATCATTGATACATCAACAAAGAAGACAATGCCTATCATGATTGCACAGCTTCGTTCAGCAGACTTCTTAAAGTTTGATATGGGTCAGGTTTATATGTTCATTTTCATAGCAATCATACCTGTTATCATCGTTTATTTCTGCTTATCGAAATTCATCATCGCCGGTGTTTCACTCGGTGGTGTAAAGGAATAAGACAATTTTGGGTTAATATATTTTATACAGAAACGGCATCGGAAATCTTCCGGTGCCGTTTTGCCGTATATAATGCCGTGGCAACAGTGCGGTATTTGCCTTGTGGCATACAAGCTAAAAGCGTATGAAGCATAAGAAAATCCCCTGTTAATCGCTTAACAGGGGATCGGAGTTTATTCGGTTATGGATTAGCCAAGTCTTGCTTCGAGATCAGCGAGTTCCTGCTTTAAACCGTCGGGGAGCTTGTCACCGAACTGCTTGTAGAATTCCTTCATCTCTTCTACTTCCTTCTTCCAGAGGTCTCTGTCAACTGCGAGCAGCTTGTCTTCAACTTCTGATGTAACCTCGTCCTCAATACCCTTGAGGTTGATGTCACCCTTCTTAGGAAGGTAGCCGATAGGAGTCTTTTCAGCATCAATTGTGCCTTCGCATCTCTTGATGATCCAGTCGAGAACTCTCATGTTGTCGCCGAAACCGGGCCAGATGAAGTTGCCGTTCTCGTCCTGCTTGAACCAGTTAACGTTGAAAATCTTAGGAGCCTTGTCACCGAGCTTCTTGCCCATTTCAAGCCAGTGTGCCCAGTAATCAGCCATGTGGTAGCCGCAGAAGGGCTTCATAGCCATAGGATCGTGACGGAGTACGCCTACTGCACCTGTAGCTGCTGCTGTTGTTTCAGAAGAAACTGCAGAGCCTACATATGTTCCGTGCTGCCAGCTGAATGACTGGTAAACCAGAGGAGTTGTAGCTGCACGTCTGCCGCCGAAGATGATAGCTGAGATCGGAACACCCTGGGGGTTGTTGAACTCAGGTGAAATGCAGGGGCAGTTCTGAGCGGGAGCTGTGAAACGTGAGTTAGGATGAGCGAGCTTGTTGCCTGCTGCTGTGTATTCCTTACCGTTAACCTTGTTGCCCTTCCAGTCTGTTGCATTCTCGGGAGGATTCTTGTCAAGACCTTCCCACCAAGCTGTCATATCATCATTGTTGATAGCAACGTTTGTGAAGATTGTATTCTTTCTTGTAGATGCAAGTGCGTTGTAGTTGCTCTTTGCGTTTGTACCGGGAGCAACGCCGAAGAAGCCGTTCTCGGGGTTGATAGCGTAAAGTCTGCCATCGGGACCCTGCTTCATCCAAGCAATATCGTCACCTACTGTGAATACTTCATAGCCTGCCTTCTTGTATCCCTCGGGAGGAATAAGCATAGCGAGGTTTGTTTTACCGCAAGCTGAGGGGAATGCTGCTGTGATATACTTGATGTCGCCATCGGGCTTCTTAACGCCGAGGATAAGCATATGTTCAGCCATCCAGCCTTCCTTCCAGCCCTGGTAAGAAGCGATACGGAGTGCGAAGCACTTCTTGCCGAGCAGTACGTTACCGCCGTAAGCTGAGTTGATAGACCAGATTGTGTTGTCTTCGGGGAACTGAACGATGTATCTCTTTTCGGGATCAACGTCAGCCTTTGAGTGAAGGCATCTTACGAAGTCGTTGGAGTCATCGGGCAGGTTCTTGAATGCCTGTGCACCCATTCTTGTCATAATGTCCATGTTGAGTACAACATAGATAGAGTCTGTCAGCTCAACACCAACCTTAGCGATAGGTGAGCCGATAGGACCCATTGAGTAGGGGATAACGTACATTGTACGACCCTTCATAACGCCGTCGTAGAGCTTTGTCAGCTTAGCGTACATTTCCTTAGGATCCATCCAGTTGTTTGTAGGACCTGCATTCTCCTTCTCTCTTGAGCAGATGAATGTTCTGTCTTCTACACGGGCAACGTCGTTTTCAGCTGTTCTGTGATATAAGCAGCCGGGGAGCTTTTCCTGGTTGAGCTCAATCATCTCGACTGTTGCGATAGCCTCGTCACGAAGCGCCTTGAGCTGCTCCTCGCTGCCATCGATCCATACAACCTTGTCGGGCTGTGTGAGGGCTTTCATTTCTTCAACCCACTTTAAAACATTCTGATTCTTTGTCATAACCGATTGTTCTCCTTTTCTTTATTTTATCAGCTTATGCTGATGAAAGTCATTCGGTAGGGAATTACCGATACGGTTCATCGTACCTTGTTCCCCTTTTACTATTATAAACTATTTTTTGCAATAGGTCAATAGATAAATTGCAAATTCGTCAAAAAAATTGCACAAAGTAAGCGTAATGCAACCGACTTTTTAATTTACGTCGGGAAAACTTATTACACGGCTGTATAACAGGTTTTCTTAAGGTCACGCTACCTTGTGCTTTTTATTTTACTATTTAAATATCTACTGATTTTAAAGGAATTAAATGTCAGCTTTGACTTCCTTGCGAAGCAGTATTATCGCAAGAAGGTTCGGTATTGCCATAAGGCCGTTGAACAGGTCGGATACGTCCCATACGACTGTCGCCTGAATCACTGCTCCCACGAAAGCGGTAACAATGAAAATTGCAAGATATACGCCTACCCACTTCTTTGTGAAAAGGTAAACGAAACAGCTTCTGCCGTATATCCACCAGCCTGTAACGGTTGTTATCGCAAAGATGAACGTTGCGATGCTGAGGAAAGCACCGGCAAAGTCACCGAGTCCGTCCTGGAATGCTATCAGCGCCATATCAAAACCAACGCTTGATTTCTGATCTGCACCGCTTGAAAGAATGCAGAGTGCTGTCATAGTGCAGATAATGATAGTATCAATGAAAACCGAAAGCATTGCCCACATACCTTGCGTATGGTGCTTGTCGGCGCTTGAGTTTGCATTAATCATTACTGACGAGCCAAGACCGGCTTCGTTTGAGAATACGCCACGTTTTACGCCCCACTTCATAGCCTCGAGCATTACAACACCGACAGTTCCTCCGCCTACAGCCTTGAATGAAAAGGCTTCTGTGAAAATGCGTGCGAATACAGAAGGAACATTTTCAATGTTCATTATAATTACAGCAAAACAGCCGAGCAGATAACCGCCTGCGGCTATCGGAATTACCCATGATGTGACTTTACTAAGGCGGTGGATACCTCCGGGTGCTATTGCGGCAATTACTCCGGCACAAAGGATTCCCGATACCCATAGAGGTACTCCAAGACAGTTCTGAAGCGCCATCGAAGCCGAATTCACCTGAGCCATATTGCCTATGCCGAAGCTGGCACCTATACAGCAGACAGCGAACATTCCCGCAAAGAACGCACCGAGCTTTTTGCCGCCGAACGCTTTTTTTATGTAAGCAAAAGGTACGCCGCCCGTAAGACCGTCCGATTGCACGGTTCTGTATTTTGCACCGAGATAGTTTTCGGCAAAGCTGGTAGCCATACCGAGAAGTGCGGAGATCCACATCCAGAATATTGCACCTGCACCGCCAAAAGCAATAGCGCTTCCTATTGCGATAATATTTCCTGTTCCTACTGTTGCACCGAGTGCGGCGGTAAGGGTTCTGAAAGGCGAAACCTTCTTTCCGTCAGCCTCAGGCTGTTTTGTAAGGAGTGTACGCTTTATTATAGTAGGGAAGTGCAGTACCTGCAAGCATCTGGTTCTTATTGTGAAGATAATTCCCGAACCTGCAAATAGTATAAGCACCGGTATGCCCCATACTATATTTTCGTTTATCCACTCTAATATTTCCATACTGACTTGTTCCTTTTCATCAAGCACAGACGTGGGTGCCTGTACGTTTTATATATTGATTGTATTCCCGAATATCGCCGATTATGACGGGGAAGCTTCACATCAGATACAATCTCGGCATTTCAGGGGAATTTCCGATTAAAAATAGTATATAAAAAAAGTAAAATCTGATAAAATTTTGAATAGTTACTGCTTGTTAATAATTAAAAGCAAAAGTATACAAGTCGAAAAATAACCCCTCCGGTTTTCCCGGAGGGGCGTAAAAACCTATTCTATTCCGACTATTCAAAATTTTTGGGCTTTTAGATTATTTCGTGCGGATTATTCGCCGCAGTATTCCTTCTTGTAGTATTCAACAAGGCCTACGAGATCCTCGTAACGCTTCTTGGAGTTAGCAACTGCCTTATCGAACAGTACGTTAGCTCTTTCGGGGTTAGCACGCATAAGAGAGTTATAACGAACTTCTCTCATCATGAATTCCTTGTAATCGCCTGTAGGAGCCTTGCTGTCGAGAGTGAACGGATTTGTTCCTGCAGGAGCAGCGGGGTTGAATCTGAACAGATGCCAGTAACCTGCCTGTACAGCTTCCTTTTCTACCTTCTGAGCGATTGTAAGGCCGCCCTTGATACCGTGGTTGATACAAGGAGCATAAGCGATAACCAGTGAAGGACCGTCATATGCTTCAGCTTCTGCGATTGCCTTTAAGCACTGGTTCATATCTGCACCCATTGAAACCTGAGCAACATATACATAACCGTACTTCATAGCGATACCGGAGAGATCCTTCTTCTTAACGTCCTTACCGGCTGCTGCGAACTGTGCAACTGCACCGATGTTTGTAGCCTTTGAAGCCTGTCCGCCTGTGTTGGAGTAAACTTCTGTATCGAATACGAATACATTTACATTCTTGCCTGATGCGAGAACGTGGTCAACACCGCCGTAACCGATGTCGTATGCCCAGCCGTCGCCGCCGAATATCCAGTTGGACTTCTTAGCGAGGTAGTTCTTAGCTTTGAGAACTGCATTCTTTTCAGCGCAGTCGCAATCAAGAGCTTCAAGAGCAGCAACGAGATCCTTTGTAGCAGCAGCGTTTGCCTTACCGTCGTTAGCTGTTTCGAAGTATGTGTCGATCTTAGCCTTAACGTCAGCGTTTTCAGTCTTTTCAGCAATTGCCTTTAACTGACCCTGTGCTCTGTGTCTTAATGTATCCTGAGCGATGAACATACCGAGACCGTACTCAGCATTATCCTCGAACAGTGAGTTGCCCCAAGCGGGACCCTTGCCTTCCTTATTTACTGTATAAGGAGTTGAGGGAGCAGAGCCACCCCAAATTGATGAACAGCCTGTAGCGTTGGCAATGTACATTCTGTCGCCGAAGAGCTGTGTGATGAGCTTAGCGTAAGGAGTTTCACCACAGCCTGCGCAAGCGCCTGAGAATTCGAGCAGGGGCTGCTTGAACTGTGAACCCTTAACTGTTGTTTCCTTGAACTTCTCGTGAACCTCGGGCTTGTCGGCTACTTCCTTAACAGCGTAGTCGAACATGGGCTGTTCGTTCATCTGAGAATCAAGTGACTTCATAACGAGTGCCTTGTTCTTAGAGGGGCAAACCTGTGCGCAAACGCCGCAGCCTGTGCAGTCGAGAACAGAAGTTACCATAGCAAACTTCATGCCGGGAAGACCCATAGCGTCCTTCATCTTTGCACCTGCAGGAGCCTTAGCAGCTTCTTCTTCGGAAAGAATTACGGGACGGATAACTGCGTGAGGACAAACGAATGAACACTGGTTACATTCGATACAGTTCTCGGGAATCCACTCGGGAACGTCTACTGCGATACCACGCTTCTCATAAGCTGCAGAGCCCTGGGGGAATGTACCGTCAGCCATGCCTACGAATGTAGATACAGGGAGCTTGTCGCCTCTCTGAGCGTTAACGGGGATAAGGATATTGTTAACGAAATCAACGAGATCCTTTCTGTCACCTGTAGCTGTGTGAACGGGAAGTGTACCCTCAGCGTCAGCCCAAGATGCAGGAACATCAACCTTGATAACCTCGCCTGCGCCCTTTTCGATTGCGGCGTAGTTCATTTTAACAATGTCGTCACCCTTCTTAGCGAATGACTTGTAAGCAGCCTTCTTCATATATTCGATAGCATCCTCAGCAGGGATGATGTTAGCGATTGAGAAGAATGCAGACTGTAATACAGTATTTGTCTTGTTGCCAAGACCGATATCCTTAGCTACCTTGATAGCGTTGATGATGTAGAAGTTGATGTTGTTCTTAGCAATGTATGCCTTAACGGGAGCGGGGAGCTTCTCGTCAAGCTCGTCAACTGTCCACTGGCAGTTGAGCAGGAATGAACCGCCGGGTACAACGTCCTCAACCATATCGTACTTGTCGATGTATGAGGGGTTGTGGCAAGCTACGAAGTTAGCCTTGTTTACAAAGTAAGTTGACTTGATAGGAGACTTACCGAAACGAAGGTGAGAAATCGTAACACCGCCCGACTTCTTTGAGTCGTATGCGAAGTATGCCTGAGCATACATATCTGTGTGGTCACCGATAATCTTGATAGAGTTCTTGTTAGCACCGACAGTACCGTCTGAACCAAGACCCCAGAACTTACAGCAGGTTGTGCCTTCGGGAGTTGTGTTGGGGTTCTCACCGATGGGCAGTGAAAGACCTGTAACGTCATCCTCGATACCGATTGTGAACCTGGGCTTTTCTGTGTTGTTGTATACTGCAATGATCTGAGCGGGGTTAGTATCCTTAGAACCAAGACCGTAACGACCTGTGAATACGGGTACATCCTGGAACTTGCCTGCCTGCTTGAGAGCTGCAACAACGTCGAGGTATAAGGGTTCGCCGAGTGCGCCGGGTTCCTTTGTTCTGTCAAGAACTGTAATCTTCTTAACAGTTTCGGGAATAGCAGATACGAAAGCGTCAACGCTGAAGGGTCTGTAAAGTCTAACCTTAACAAGACCAACCTTCTTGCCCTGAGCTAACATATAGTCGATTGTTTCTTCGATAGTATCGCAAACAGAGCCCATAGCAATGATTACCTGCTCAGCATCGGGAGCACCGTAGTAGTTGAACAGCTTGTAATCTGTACCGATCTCAGCGTTTACCTTGTCCATGTACTTCTGTACGATAGCGGGTGTAGCTTCATAGTACTTGTTGCTTGCTTCTCTTGCCTGGAAGAAGATGTCGGGGTTCTGAGCTGTGCCGTGCAGAACGGGCTTCTCAGGATTGAGAGCTCTGTTTCTGAAAGCGTCTACAGCTTCGTGGTCGAGCATCTTGTCGAGTGTTTCGTAGTCCCATACTTCAATCTTCTGGATTTCGTGTGATGTTCTGAAACCGTCGAAGAAGTGAAGGAAAGGAACTCTTGCCTCGTATGTTGAAAGGTGAGCTACAGCACCGAGATCCATAACTTCCTGAGGGTTAGTGGAGCAGAGCATAGCATAGCCTGTCTGACGGCAAGCGTAAATGTCGCTGTGATCACCGAAAATAGAAAGTGCGTGTGTTGCAAGAGCACGAGCGGAAACATGAATAACGCTGGGCAGTAATTCACCTGCAATTTTATACATATTGGGGATCATGAGCAGTAAGCCCTGTGATGCTGTGTAAGTTGTAGTACATGCACCTGCTGCGAGAGAGCCGTGAACTGCGCCTGCTGCGCCGGCTTCTGACTGCATTTCTACTACCTTTACTTCCTGTCCGAAAATGTTCTTTCTTCCGGCTGTTGACCAGGAATCTGTTACTTCAGCCATTACTGAAGATGGTGTAATGGGGTAAATCGCTGCAACGTCAGTAAACGCATAAGACACGTGACCTGCGGCGTTGTTACCGTCCATAGTAAGTTTTTGTCTTCCCATGGGAATCGTCCTCCTTTGTTTTTGCATACGGTCATACCAAGACGTATGCTTTCAACTTAGTATTATATCATAATCGTTCCGGAATGTAAACCTCTAAAAGTGAAAATTTTCAGAATTTTTTAGTTTCCTGTACAATTTTTTGAGTCAGCTTAAGCTAACCCGATATAACTGTCTTTGAAAGAATGTTTTCCGCCGGCAACGAAAAATATGCTATGTATAAGATGTGGCAGGCGTATTTCCGCTATCTGTGCGGTGAAGGCGGCTGTGCCGCTGTGAGCGGATATCTGTTGTTTCGATAATCTTTGTGAAAAGTAAGAAAAAATTTCCCGCTCCTCCTTGAAATAATCGCCGTTTAATGATACAATATTATATATAAACTTACTATGAAATTCGCTGCAACAGCAGTTATAGGAACGGAGCAGAAAAATTGATCCAGTATTTAAAGGATATCTGGGAGAATATACAGAGTGTTTTTGCAACAATGGGACTTGTTGATTATCTTGATATTCTCCTTCTTGCCTATCTCATATATAAAGGCATTAAAATCATCAAGGAAACACGGGCGGAGCAGCTTATCAAAGGTATAATTCTGCTTGCTATACTTTTCTTTGTTGTAAACCAGTTTCAGCTGAAGGCGATGAAGGTTATAATAGAAACCTTCCTCAATGTCGGAATTATCGCTATACTTATTGTATTCCAGCCTGAGCTTCGCCGTGTGCTTGAAAAAATGGGACGAACCACAAAGGTGAAAAAGCTGGCTCTTAATTTTGAAAGTAAGACGGATGCGGCGACCGCCGACATACATAACTGTATAGAGGCTGTCTGTACGGCTTGCGAACAGCTTTCGCAGACCGCTACGGGCGCACTTATCGTATTCGAGCGTGAAACAAAGCTCGGTGAGCAGATAGACACCGGTACGATAATCAACGCAACGCCAAGCCCCGAGCTTTTCGGTAATATATTTTTCCCGAACACGCCGCTGCACGACGGTGCGGTGATAATCCGTGACAGCAAGGTATATGCCGCAGGATGCTTCCTGCCTAAGCCTCAGAAGGAAGAACTGATTTCAAAGGCTCTCGGCTCACGTCACAGAGCGGCTATCGGTATGAGCGAGGTTTCGGATGCGGTGATAGTTGTTGTTTCAGAAGAAACCGGTACTATATCTATAGCCGAAAACGGAAGTCTTACACGCTTTTACAATAAGGATACACTGCGAAAGCTACTTACGGCAAAGCTGATTCCCGAAAAGCCCGAAGCAAAGAAGATGAAGGATAAGGCTTTAAAAAAGCATAAGAAAAACGCACCCGATGCGAAAAAAGAACAGGGGGCGGATAAATAATGAAGGAATGGATAAAGAGCTTTTTACAGAATTTTGTAAAGAATCTTAAGAATATTATATTTGCGCTGATTATTGCAATCATTGTATGGTTTGCAATCTCGATGCAGATATTCCCCGATGTCACGACTCACGTCAGCGATATTCCGGTTGAAGTCAAGGCTACGGAATATATGACGAAAAATGCGCTTTCCGTAACGAACAGTTATGTTGATAAGATAACCGTACAGGTAACAGGCAAAAGATATGAGGTAGGAAACCTTACTGCAAGCGATTTCACAGCCAGTGCGGATCTGTCGGCTATCACGGCGCCGGGTGAATATAAGGTAAAGGTTAACGTAACACCGGTAAAGGACAACAGCTGTACGGTTGACGATGAGGGCCTTAGTGTTAAACTCAAGGTCGAAAAGACGGTATCAAAAACGTTCAGTATTTCCGACGGCAGTATGAAGGCTGTAGCTGAAGGCATTACCGCTACGGCGGGTATGAAGATAGACAGCGTTACCGCTGAGCCTTCGACTATAACGCTTACGGGCGACAGCACCGCAATAGACGCAGTGAAATCGGTCGAGATACGTTCTGTATTTGCAGGTGAAACCTCAGAATCGGTTTCTTCAAAAGGTCAGATTGTTCTGCTTGGCAGTAACGGAGATATAATCGAAAATCCTGATATAAAATACGACAACGAAAGCTACACAGTGAATATAACGCTGTATAAGCAGAAAACTCTGCCTCTTACGGTACAGTTTACGAATGTTCCGTCAAACTTTGATTTAAGCAGTCTTAAGTACAGCATCTATCCCGAATCGCTCACTGTTTCTTCGCCCGATGATTCGCTTGATTCACAGGAGAAGTTCGAGATAGGAACGATAGATCTCAGTCAGCTTACGACCAAGTATTTGCAGAAGCTGACGCTTCCGATAGCTTTACCCGAAGGATATAAGAATATCAGCGGAAACACATCCGCTATGGTTTCCTTTGAGGATGCGGAGAACTACACGTTCCTCAGCTATACTGTCCAGAAGGACAATATCCGTATTATAAACGCACCGGACAATTTTGATGTCGATGTTCTTACAAACGAACTCAGCGTCAATGTTACGGGTCCGGCAGATGAAATAGCGGCGCTTGCGTCAAAGGATATTTATGCAACAATAGACCTTATGGGAACTACGCTTACCGCAGGGCTTAAAGATGTGACTGCAGAATTCACGTTGCGTGGAACCAAGGTCAGAAGCTGGGTTACAGGAGAATACAAGGTATCTATACAGGTAACCGAGAGGGCAGAGGATACTGCGGATTAAAATCGGAACGGAGATGTTTTCTTGAATATTTCATTGCTTTCACAGGCGGTCGGTACGTCTACCGATCCGCTTGAGAATGCGCAGGAGCAGATAAAAGAAGCTGAAACGTTTTTCAATCAAATGATAAACGCTTTTGTAGGATATCTGCCTACGCTGATTGCGGCGGCGATAATACTGATAGTAGGAATAGTTATTTCCAAGCTCGTGCTGAAAATGATGAGCAGGGGTATGAAACACGATGTTATCGACAAGACTGTTTCACGCTTTATTTATTCATTGGTCAGAATACTGCTTTATGCGCTGCTCGCTACTATTGTTCTTGCCGTTCTCGGCGTTCCGATGACTTCTATAATAGCTGTGATAGGAACGGCAGGCGTTGCCATCGGACTTGCGCTTCAGGACAGCCTTTCAAATATAGCGGGCGGATTCAGCATAATGCTCACAAAGCCGTTCAAAATAGGAGATTACATCAAAGTCGATGATGTCGAGGGTACGGTTGAAGCAATCAATATGTGGTACACCGAGCTTCATTCATACGATAATAAAGCTATCTTCTATCCCAACGGGCAGATAACATCAAAGAAGGTCACCAACTATACAGCGCTTGGAATAAGGCGTGTGGATATGGTCTATACGATTTCTTACAACGCCGATTTCAGAAAGGCAATGGAAGTCCTCAAAAGCATCACAGACGCTCACGAGCTTATACTTAAAGAGCCTGAGCCGAAAATAAGGATAACCGAGCTTGCCGAGAGCGCTGTAAGAATAACCTGTTATCCGTGGGTAAAGGCTGAGGACTACTGGACGGTATACTTTGACCTTAACGAAGCGGTCAAGGAGCAGTTCGATGCGAACGGTATCGAGATACCCTATAATCAGCTTGATGTGCATCTGAAAAAAGACAATCAGGATGCCGCTACTAAAAAATAAAGCAGGCAATAATGCTTTCGCAGAGCTGTCGCAGGCTCTGCGAATTGTTATATCGGACAATATACGGTAAGGAAAATTGATTTGCGAATGAGAAAAGGAGTTTTTTGTGGATAAGATACATCTGAAATCACCGTCAAACTGGATAAACGATCCCAACGGATTTATATATTATAAAGGTAAGTACCATTTGTTCTATCAGCATTTTCCCTATGCGCCGGTATGGGGCAGAATGCACTGGGGACACGCTGTAAGTGACGATCTTGTTACATGGGAGCATAAGGGGATAGCTCTTTACCCTACTAAGAAAAATGACAGGAGCGGATGCTTCTCGGGCAGTGCGGTCGAGCATGACGGGAAAATGCACATTTTTTATACCGGCATAAATTATCGTGAGGAAGATCCCGAAAATATCAACTGCGCACTGAATTACGGCTTTATAGCGTCACAGATGAAGATTGTTTCGCAAGACGGATATACCTTTGATAATTTCAATGCGAAAACTACGATAATTCAACCTTTGCGTGACAGCACTTCAGGCTCGGAATCCGACACCAGAGATCCTAAGGTATGGCGTGGCAGTGATGCGTGGTATATGATAGTAGGCAGCACCTTTGACAACAACGGAAGATTCCTGTTTTTCAAAAGCGAAAATCTTGAAAACTGGGAATATGTGAATTATTGCGAAAAAAGAGGATTCGGCTGTATCTGGGAATGCCCGGATTATTTTGAAGTCAACGGTAAAGGCGTAGTAATCTTTTCACCCATCGGAATACTTAATGATAATATGACGTATGATTCTGCGGCAATATGCTGTTTTGCGGATTTTGACGAAAAAAGCTGTAAAATGACTATGAGCGATGAATACAGTATGTTTGATTACGGCATAGACCTGTATGCACCGCAGAGCAATACGGATGAAAACGGCAGACGTGTAGTTGTTGCGTGGGCGAGAATGCCCGAAGCGGTAGGCGATAATGAGAATAAACGCATAGGTATGATGTGTATACCTCGTGTGGTTGACATAAGAAATAATCATATATATTTTTCACCTCACCCGAACATAAGAAAAGCCTTTTCAAAAAAGAGCGGCAAGCCCTCGCATAAATCGGGATATATGCTGAAAACAGCGATAAACAACGGGGAGAGCATAAATATCGGCGGTTATATAATCAGCCGTGAAGATGATACTATCATAACTGATCGTACAGCGGTTTTTATAAATGATAAAAATTACAGGCTTATTGCAAAAACACCTGTTGTGAAAGAGGGAAACAGGCTTGAAATCTATGTCGACAGCAATCTGATAGAAATATATATCAATGACGGGGAATATGTGCTGAGCAGTGTGGTTTACGGATTGTCGGATATAATTGAAGGCGGAGAATACGAGATTTTCGTAACGGAATAAATATCTGAAAGGGAATATATCATGGAAGAAAAGAACACAAATGTTTCGCAAACGGAAGAAAATCCGGAGCAGAACAGCCCTGAAATATCGGCTGAGAGTGAAAGCATAACCGAATCGGCAAAAGACGGCGTTAAGACGGCAGTGCCTAAATGGCTTATCATAATTATAGTGGCTATGGCGGCGGTGATAATAGGGCTTTCGGTAACGCTCGCAGTGATTCTTGCGGGAGGGAAAACCGTCGATGAATCGTCATCATCACAGAGCGGCACATCCGCAGATAACAGCGAAAGCTCATCATTACCCCAAGGCACGCAGAGCGATATTTCGACAGACAGCTCGCAGGGCACTGTAACGGAAGACGGCATCATCCTGCAATATTCCGTAGATAATTCGTGGGGCGACGACGGCAATATGAATTACGGAGTTCAGTTTGGTATCACCAACAATACAAACAGCGGAATTTCGGGCTGGGAGCTGGTCGTTGAAATAGACGGTCTTAAAGGCTGTGAGGGCTGGAACGGCACATACAGCCAAAACGGAAATACGGTAACTGTGACAAATGCTGAATATAACGGGGATATTCAGCCAGGCTCCACTGTGGTTATCGGCTGTAATCTGAATACGGACAAAGAACTGAAAATAAGCAGGGCAGAGCTTAACAAAACGCAGTGCGTTGTTAAAGCGGGAAATGTAAATCAGAATAATCAGAATAATCAGAATGCAAGCGGCAACGGCACTTCCGAAGCAGATGTTGACGCACTGCTTGAAAGGAGCAAGGACGGCGAACAGGGTGACGACTGGCTTCATACGGACGGAAACAAAATCCTTGATAAAGACGGTAAGCAGGTGTGGCTTACAGGTGTGAACTGGTTTGGATATAATACCGGCACGAATACATTCGACGGCTTGTGGAACAGTGAGCTTAAGTCGTCCGTAAAGGCTATTGCCGATCACGGATTCAACCTTATCCGTGTGCCAATGTCGGCTGAGCTTATAAATTCGTGGGCGGCGGGAGAATATCCCAAGGCAAACTACAACAATGCCTACAACACAGAGCTTAACAGTATGCACAGCCTTCAGATATTCGATTATTTTCTGAAGCTGGCGGAAGCAAACGGCATTAAGGTTATGCCTGACATCCATTCCGCAGAAACAAATGCTTCAGGGCATACGGTGAATCTCTGGTATACCGACAAGGTAAGCGCAGAGGATTATTACAAGGCGCTTGAGTGGATGGCGGAACGTTATAAGGATAATGATACGATAATAGCGTACGATCTCAAGAATGAGCCGCACGGCAAGCCCTATGAAGCGGATAAAGCGGCGATATGGAACGATTCCGATTCGGCTAACAACTGGAAATATGTTGCCGAAACTGCCGCATCAAGAATACTTGCCAAGAATCCGAATGTGCTTATACTGGTAGAGGGTACCGAGATATACCCGACAGATATTAAGAGCAACAAGGATTTCAGCTCGACAAATGACGATGATTACTATTTTAACTGGTGGGGCGGTAATCTCAGAGGCGTAAAGGATTTTCCTGTCAATCTCGGAAAATATCAGAACAAGCTGGTGTATTCTCCGCACGACTACGGTCCTACGGTTTATCAGCAGCCGTGGTTTGAGGGCGACTATGATTTTGACAGCCTTATGCGTGACTGCTGGCAGGACAACTGGTTCTTCATCTACAAGAACAATACCGCACCGCTTCTTATAGGAGAATGGGGCGGATTTATGAAGGAGCCTAATCTTAAATGGATGACCTGTATGCGCCGTCTGATAAGCGAGAACCATCTTAACCACACGTTCTGGTGCTACAATGCCAATTCGGGCGATACGGGCGGACTTGTGCTTGATGATTTTTCAACGTGGGACGAAGAAAAGTACGCATTTGTAAAGGAGGTCCTGTGGCAGGAAAACGGCAAGTTCGTAGGTCTTGATCATAAGATCGCACTTGGTGAAAACGGTATCACGCTGAAGGATGCCAAGGGGCTTTAGAGCCTGATAAGCGATGAAATTTAAATGCCGATAACGTCATATCCATCCTTGCTAAAAGGGCAGGGATGGATCTGATGTGAGGCGAATAATAAAATATGTATCTGCTTTACGGGACGTTTATTGTCACAAAATGGCGGCAATTTTAAGCTGTAAAAGAAAATCGAAAAATTTTCAAAAAAGTCTTGACATTTCATTTTTATTGTGTTATAATATACAAGTGTCAATGAGATGAGTGCTTTTAAAGCAGTTAATGAATATGCGGGTGTAGTTCAATGGCTAGAATCCCAGCCTTCCAAGCTGGTTGTGTGGGTTCGATTCCCATCACCCGCTCCATAGTTTTCACGAAAGTGAAAACTTATTTATTTTGATAAATATGAAAATGCAGACCATGCGCCACTAGCTCAGCTGGATAGAGCAACCGCCTTCTAAGCGGTAGGTCACAGGTTCGAATCCTGTGTGGCGTGCCATTTATGGTGGGTGTAGCGTAGCTGGTTAACGCGTCGGATTGTGGTCCCGAAGATCGTGGGTTCGAGTCCCATCTCCCACCCCATATTTATTAAGAACGAATGCCGCCTGCGCTGGCTTATAGTGCCGGCGGCATTCGTTTATACTGGGATATAGCCAAGCGGTAAGGCAACGGACTTTGACTCCGTCACTCGTGGGTTCAAATCCCGCTATCCCAGCCAAATACCGTTTAAACCGCATTGTTATGCGGTTTATTTTTTTTAATGACCGAAATTTACACGAATTATTTCAGAAAAATTTTATCGAGTACACTTACAGCACGTTCTTCTTCTCTCGGATATCCGAAGATGTAAAGGCACTTGAAAAGATCGAAAAACTGTGGAGAGATGCCTTGACAGCGGCGGTTAATAATCATGCTGAGATCTCGAACGCAAAAGAAAACACCGATACACAGAGTAGCGGTGGGGTGAAATATTCAAAAGCAGAAAAAAACGCTTTGACAAAAGAAGAATACAAGCGTGCAACAGCTGCATTTATGAACGGCGATACAAGTGCAATAATTGAAGATTGTGCTATTCGTGTAACGAATAAAAACGATGTGTACAAAATTAAGATTGTATGTTATAATTTATCTGACGATGGATTTGACTTTCAAATAACAGAAGTTTATCAGATAGAAAATTACGATTATAATATTCATAGCGAAAACGAAGATCCAGCGGTTATAATTGCGAAAGGAGTAAGAGATGGATACACGCAAAGAGAAATCGAGGCTTTATTACAAAACAATAAATTTGATGATGGACAGATATTCAAAAGATTCAGTCCTCAAAGCGGCAGATATTATAGGCTCAAAAAATCTACTGGACGAGGTGAACGTGTTAGTGGAGGAAAATCTTCCGGAAGTGGACTTTCTGAAGAAACTGAACAATCTGAAACAGAAAGCAAATTAAAATTTTCCCTTTCTGAACTTGTCGAGGAAAAGAACAACCTTATAGCTGTACATAATATCTATGCGAACAAGATAAGTAAATCGTTAAAGCTTGGTGGTTTCCCAATGCCCTCAATAGCAGTCACAAAAGCTGATATGGGACACGAAAATTACGGCGAAAAATCGCTTGTATTCGATAAATCCACCATTGACCCGAAAACCGATAAAAGGAATAAAATCTACGGTGGGGATGCAAGCCTTATTGATAACCCAACAATCATAAATGAAAATCAAATTGAAGCAGTTGACAAGAGGAATTTATTATGCTATAATATTTAAGCTGTATTCAGATAATTGCAGTATCGAGATGTAGCGCAGGTGGTAGCGCACCTGCTTTGGGCAAAAAACGTGAGCGCTGCCGGTGCCAGAAAAAGCGAGCGTTTTTAGGCGCAGCGGTCGGAATGTCGAGGCTCATTATTGAGCCGAAGAGATTACGGGAACCGCAAGAGGGCGGACAAAGCAGGGAAGAAAACAGAGATACAAGAAAAAAGTTGATATAAAAATATCGAGGTGTAGCGCAGGTGGTAGCGCGCCTGCTTTGGGCAAAAAACGTGAGCGCTGCCGGTGCCAGAAAAAGCGAGCGTTTTTAGGCGCAGCGGTCGGAATGTCGAGGCTCATTATTGAGCCGAAGAGATTACGGGAACCGCAAGAGGGCGGACAAAGCAGGGAAGAAAACAGAGATACAAGAAAAAAGTTGATATAAAAATATCGAGGTGTAGCGCAGGTGGTAGCGCGCCTGCTTTGGGAGCAGGATGCCGCAGGTTCGAGTCCTGTCACCTCGACCATAAAAGAAACCTCTTTTGTCTACCAAGACAAGAGAGGTTTTTTCTTGCTTTCTGGGCAAAATACAAGGCGAATCATAGAAAAATGGGCTTTGGAGCGGTCGATCGGCTGCTCCGAAGCCCGATTTTTTGCTTTCAGCGGCAGAAACAGTCCGAAAACGCCGGTGTACACATAAAATTTCTTTGCTTTGCAAGCAACTACTAAATGTGTTTAGGGTATGGGACTTGAACCTGATGTTTGCGAAAAATCCAGTTCAGGTAATGATATAATTACGTGGAAGCCTTGAAAAATCGGAAGTTTTGTGTTATACTTAATTAGTATTATTATACCCATTTCAAAGAGGAGGCACAGCATGGCTGCCAATATGCAAAAGATCAAGCTGCTGAAGCTTTATGAGCTGCTGCGTAAAGAGACGGATGAAACACATCCCATCTCCCGCGTCGAGCTCTGCAGACGGCTGAATGAGATGGGCATTTCCAGTAATGTCAGGACGCTGAGTTTGGATATCGAAGTGATGCAGGAAAATGGCTTTGAGATCATGAGCTACCTGAAGGATAAGGAAAAGTTCTACTATGTTCCGGAGCATGAGCTCACCGTGCCGGAGATAAAAATACTGATTGATGCGGTACAAGCGGCCAGTTTTATCACAGAGAAAAAAACAGCCGAGCTGATAGAAAAGGTTGCCGCTCTCGGCGGATCGCACCAAGCTGAACTGCTAAAAGAAAACATGGTATGCTTCAACACCCGGAAGCACACCAATGAGGCCATTCTCTACACGGTGGACGGCATTGAGGATGCCATTATTCGCAGGAAGAAGATCGAATTCAACTACTTCCATTTGAATGAAAAGTCGGAGCGTGTATATGTCACCGCCAGCGACGGCAGCAAGAAACGCTATTACGTGGAGCCGGTCGCGCTTATCTTCAATGAAGACAACTACTATCTGATGGCATACAGTAGCAAGCATCCGGACAGCACCGCCAACTATCGCATTGATCGCATAGATCATCTTACCGTTGTAGAAGAATCGGTAATGTCGAATGAAGCAGTAGCCCGGATCGATGGCGTGGCAGAGTACACGGAGCAGGTTTTCAAAATGTTCAGCGGCGAGCTGGAGGACGTTGTAATACAGTTCAGTAAGCAGCTTATCGGCCCCGTGTTTGATAAATTTGGCGAGGACACACCAATGATGTCTGTGAATGAGACCACCTGCGCGGCAACCGTACATGTGCAGATAAGCCCTCCCTTTTTTGGATGGCTGGCGCAGTTCGGGAACAGAATGCAGGTCATCTCCCCGCCCAACGTAATCGATCAGTACAAAGAACACATTAACAATATTGTCGGAGGAAACACGGAATGATTACAGGAGCAATTAAAAATAAGGTCGATAAGATCTGGACAGACATTTGGGCTGGCGGCATAGCAAATCCGCTGACTGTTATCGAGCAGCTTACATACCTCATGTTCATCCGTTCCCTCGACGAAAAGGAACTGGAGACCGAAGAATTTGAAACGATGACCGGCGAAAAGATGGCAAAGATTTTCCCCCAGTCTCCCGTCGGGCAATCAATGCGTTGGAGCAAATTCAAAAACGATGATCCGCGCCAGATTTTCGACGTGATCTCCCAGCGGGTATTTCCTGCGATTAAAAGCATGAAGTATGGTCGCCTCCCTGATTTTAATGAAAAGGGTGAGCTTGTAGAGATCGAAGACGAGCCCAGCAAAGCAGACGAAAGCACGACCGCTTTTGCAAGGTATATGAGCAATGCGATGTTCATCATCCCCACCCCGCAGCTGCTTCAGAAAATAATCACGGGGCTGGACGACCTTTACGAACATGATATTGCAGAGTTGGATATGCAGGGCGACCTGTATGAGTACATGCTTGGCAAGCTGGCTACAGCAGGCCAGAACGGGCAGTTCCGCACTCCGAAACATATCCGAGAGATGATGGTCGAGTTGCTGCAGCCGACACCGGATGATACTATTTGCGATCCGGCATGCGGAACGGCTGGCTTCTTGGTTTCTGCGTCGGAGTACATCCGTCGCAACTATGAGGATACCATGACCTCCGAGCAATGGCAGCATTTTGCAGGCCCCGCATTTACGGGGTTTGACACGGACTACACCATGCTCCGTATTTCTGCGATGAACCTCATGCTGCACTCTATCAGCAATCCGGAGATTGATTATAAGGATAGCGTGTCGAAACAAAATCAGATTTCCGATCGCTTTACAATGTGCTTGGCAAATCCCCCGTTCAAGGGAACGATCGATGCAGAGAGCATCCACGATAATCTGAAAGCGGTAACGAACACGAAGAAAACGGAGCTTCTGTTCCTTGCGCTATTCCTGCGTATGCTGAAAAAAGGTGGCCAGTGTGCCTGCATCGTTCCGGATGGCGTGTTGTTTGGATCGTCCTCGGCACATAAATCCATTCGCAAAGAACTCGTTGAGAACCACCAGCTCCGTGCAGTGATCTCAATGCCTTCTGGCGTATTCAAGCCATACGCAGGCGTTTCCACTGCTGTGCTGGTATTCACAAAGACCGGCGCGGGTGGTACCGACAAAGTATGGTTCTATGATATGAAGGCCGATGGCTTCAGCCTCGACGATAAGCGTTCTGAGATTGCGGATAACGATATCCCCGATATCATTCAGAGATTCCATCATCTGGAGCAGGAAACCACACGCGAGCGCACTGAGCAGAGCTTTTTCGTACCGAAACAGGAGATCGTAGACAATGGATATGACCTCTCCATTAACAAATACAAGAAAACAGAGTATGTGGCTGTGGAGTATCCTCCCACAGACGAAATCATTGATCGCTTGCTGGGGCTGGAAGAAGAGATTAAGACGGAGCTATTGGAATTAAAAAATCTACTGAAATAAGGAGACGCGACATGAGCAACAACAGCGTACATATTCCATTCGCAGCGCCTCTAAAAACAGGAGATACCGAGACGCAGACATACGGTTGCCGTGCCAACAACCCAGACATTTGTGCAAATAACGGATTATACGAGGTATGCGCTTTTGTAAATGCCGATCATATTTGCAAAAAACCGTCTCGCGCATGGAAGAAACAATATAACAAGCTGAAGGAGGGTGGCGACAATGGCAAATAAAACAGCAAGACTTGGCGATTTAGCCACCTATATAAATGGCTATGCATTCAAGCCAGCCGATTGGGGTGACACAGGCCTCCCAATTATTCGCATTCAAGATTTAACCGGAAACAGCTATCAGTTGAATCGGTATGATGGCGAATATCCCGAACGCATTGAAGTTAACGACGGTGATGTCTTAATTTCGTGGTCGGCCAGTTTGGGGGTCTATGTGTGGCAGCGCGGCAAGGCATTACTCAACCAGCACATATTCAAAGTGGTTTTTGACAAGCTTCCCGTCAGCAAAGAATACTTTGTATTTGCGGTGGAGCACAAGCTGGCCGAGATGGAATCAAAGACGCATGGTGCAACAATGAAGCACATTGTCAAAAAAGACTTTGATGGCACCACTATTCCATATCCCCCTATTGAAAAGCAGGCAGAAATTGCAGATCATTTACGGCGCATAACAAGTTTAATAGACAAGCAGACTGAACAGCTGCTTTTGCTGGATCAGCTTGTGAAATCCCGATTTATCGAACTGTTCGGTGATCCGGAACGGAACCCTAAGAAATGGCCAGTTGTTAGCATAACGGAAATCATCCGAGGTAAGGTTAGCAATGGGTTCTTTGCAAAAAGGGATGCGTACAGAAATGATGGCAATGTGCAAGTTCTAGGCGTGGCTAACATCGTCAATAGAATGTATTCTAATATAGAAGGGCTTCCCAGAACAAATGCAACGCAGGCCGAAAAAGAAAAATATAGGGTAAGATATGGTGATATGCTTTTCTGCAGATCATCGCTTGTAGCAGAGGGCATCGGTAAGGCCTCAATAGTACCACAGGATACTCCTCAAAATGTTATATTTGAGTGCCATGTAATTCGATTGCCATTGGATCTACAGAAATGCGTCCCTGAATTCGTGCAGGAGCTATCCACCACACCGTATTTTAGAAAGCAGATCATTGCACAATCCAAAACCGCAACTATGACGACAATCGGGCAAGACGGAATATTGAAAGCGGCAATTATTCTGCCACCAGTTGAGCGCCAGCAAGAGTTTTTGCGCTTCGTCGAACAGACCGACAAATCAAAACTTTGCGGCAGGATGGAGGTGGCGGCATGAGCGTTGTTTATAAAAAGCTGGAAGACGTGTGTGAAATCCTCGATTCCCGCCGTGTGCCAATTACAGCGAAAGACCGCAAAGCTGGAACTTATCCGTATTATGGAGCCAATGGATTGCAAGACTATGTAGCGGACTACATTTTTGACGACGAGCTGGTTCTGCTTGCTGAAGACGGCGGCAACTTTGGATCCAAAGAGCGCCCGATTGCATATCGCGTATCTGGAAAGTGCTGGGTGAACAATCACGCGCACGTGCTGAAAGCGAAATCGAACATGCATGTAGATTACCTTTGCTATGCACTTATGTTTTATGATACAGAAGGGCTTGTTAATGGCGCAACACGGCAGAAATTAACGCAGGCAGCAATGCGGCAAATGGTTATTCCATACCGGGATATGACCGAACAATTGCAAATTATTAAGAAAATCAGTCAAATCGTCAGGTCGATAGAGAAACGCAAAGAAGAGCTGCAGCTTCTCGATCAGCTCGTCAAGTCCCGATTTATCGAACTGTTTGGCGACCCCAAGCAGAACCCTAAAGGCTATCCAGTTAAGGAATTCGATGAAATTAGCGTACTCATTACCGATGGAGAGCACGCAACTCCCCGCCGTACTGATAAGGGCATCTACCTATTGTCCGCTCGCAATATCTTGAATCACGCACTTCAGTTAGACGATGTGGACTATATTGACGAAGAAGAGTATACCCGCATCGCTCGTCGCGTCGTGCCGCAGGCAGGAGACGTACTCATTTCTTGCTCTGGAAGTATTGGAAGGTGCTGTGTTGTACCAGAAGAATTGCGCTTCCAAATGGTTCGAAGCGCTGCATTAATTCGATTTGATGATACAATCAAGCCCGTTTTTGCAGAATGGCTTATAACCTCCGATGAATTACAGCGACAGATTTCTATGTCAGCGACACAATCTTCGCAGGCAAATCTGTTCCAAGGTAAAATAAGAAAACTGCGTGGATATGTGCCACCGATGGAGCTGCAAAACCAGTTCGCGGCCTTCGTCGAACAGACCGACAAATCAAAATTGGCAGTGCAGAAAGGACTGCAGGAACTGGAGATTCTGAAAAAATCTCTGATGCAACAGTATTTTGGCTAAATGAGCCGGTGCAGGATGTTGGTACACAACATAAATTTAGAGGTGTACTAGCATGAAAAACCAACTTATTTCCGAAATCACACGACAAATGATTCCCTATTTGGATAACGCCCAGATGGAGCAGCTGCAGAATGTTCTGCAGCATGCCCTCTGGAATGTCCAAATCACTGCTAATGAGGACGGCGCTCAGCAGCCAGACAAAGAAACCAATGCCGAATTGTTGGATATGTTCTTGTCAGCAAAGCGGGTCGAGGGATGCAGCGAAAAAACGCTCCGGTATTATGAAACCTCAATCCGGAGGCTGTTTGCAGCGGTTGATTCCCATGTTACACACATGCAAACGGATGATTTGCGAGGATATCTTTCTGATTACCAGCAACAAACACAGTGCAGCAAAGGCAACATAGATAACATCCGAAGGATCATGTCCAGCTTTTTCACATGGCTGGAGGACGAAAACTACATATTAAAAAGCCCTGTACGCCGGATCCATAAAATCCGCTCAAACAAGACCGTTAAGGAGACATACACGGATGAAGCGCTGGAAACCATGCGCGATCAGTGCGGTTGTTTGCGTGATCTGGCGATGATAGACCTGCTTGCCTCCACAGGTATGCGTGTTGGAGAGCTGGTGAGACTGAACAGAGACGACATTGATTTTGAGAATAGAGAGTGCGTAGTATTTGGAAAAGGTAGCAAAGAGCGCCCCGTATACTTCGATGCCCGCACCAAAATCCATCTTAAAAACTATCTGGAAAGCAGGAATGATGATAACCCAGCACTATTCGTATCTCTACTCAGTCCATACAACAGGCTGGAAATCAGTGGCGTGGAAGTACGATTAAGAAAGTTGGGACGAAAGCTCGGTATCACAAAGGTGCATCCACATAAGTTCCGAAGAACGTTGGCGACACGCGCCATCGACAAAGGAATGCCGATAGAACAGGTGCAGCGGCTCCTCGGTCATGCCAAAATTGACACCACAATGCAGTACGCAATGGTGAATCAGAACAATGTGAAGATTTCCCATAGAAAATACATTGGCTGATTGCCAATCCCGATTTATCGAACTGTTTGGTGATCCACAGCGCAACCCACACGGATATAAGCATACAAAGTTATCTGACATAGCGACCTATTATAACGGTTTGACATACAAACCCGAAAACGTAGCCGCAGAAGGTACAATCGTATTGAGATCCAGCAACATTCAAAATAGTCAGTTGGATTTTGCTGATACCATTCGTGTGGATTGCGCCATTAAGGAACGGCTCATGGTGCAGAAAAACGACATTCTCATGTGTTCGAGAAACGGCAGCGCTAAACTGGTTGGGAAGGTTGCACTGATAAAAGACATACAAGAGCCGATGAGTTTCGGCGCGTTCATGATGATTATCCGTAGCCATTACTTCGGATATCTGATGACGTACTTCCAAATGGACGCCTTCCGTCAGCAGATTAAAACCGGCGCAACAACAACAATCAACCAAATCACAGGAGGAATGCTTGACGATGTAACAATACCGCTGCCTCCTATGTCACTGGTGGATCAATTTGCGGCCTTCGTCGAACAGACCGACAAATCAAAACTTTGCGGTAAGATGGAGGTGGCGGCATGAGAATAAAGCTTAGACAGGCCTTTGACCTGCAAATGGGAAAGACGCCAGCACGCAATAGGCCAGATTACTGGAACGGCGATCATAAGTGGATATCCATTGCTGATATTGGAAATGCAGGAAAGTTTCTCACCAAAACAAAGGAGAGCATAACCAAAGCAGGCATAGATGGCAGCGGTATCAAGGTTGTCCCCCAAGGAACAGTCATAATGAGCTTCAAACTATCAATCGGAAAGACCGCCATCACATCCGAAGACATGTACACTAACGAAGCAATTATGGCTTTCATTGGCAACGGGAAATTTGCGGTTGACACGGATTACCTGTATCACCTTTGCTGCGGGACAAATTGGACGGCAGGAACCAACAAAGCGGTTATGGGCTTGACCCTCAACAAAGCGACGCTTTTGGAGAAAAAAATCCCACTACCCGATATCAATGAACAGCACGAAATCGCAACCAAACTGGACAAAATAGATGCAATTATTGCTGAGAGACAGCAGCAGTTAGAACTGATTGATCAGGCTGTCAAGTCCCGATTTATCGAACTGTTCGGTGATCCCGTAAGAAATAGCATGGGGCTTCCGACTGAACCGATGACTACGGTTTGTGCGATAATAGACGGAGACCGTGGTAAGAACTATCCCAAGCAGGATGAGTTTTCAGACACGGGATACTGCCTGTTCTTAAATGCAAAAAACGTAACAGCGACGGGCTTTTCCTTCGAAAACCGCATGTTCATCACTAAAGAAAAAGATAACGCCCTTCACAATGGCAAACTGGAACGCGGCGATGTAGTGCTAACGACAAGAGGAACACTCGGAAATTTGGCGTTTTATGACGACAGTGTCCCGTTTGAAAATGTACGCATCAATTCCGGCATGGTTATTCTACGCATGAATAAAAGCGTAATGACAGAGGTCTTCTTTATGGAGCAATTTAAGCTACAGCTTCAATCCATAAAGGGGAAGATCGCCAGCGGCTCTGCACAGCCTCAGCTCCCAATATCTACCATGAACAAAATAAGGATATTACTTGCGCCAATGGCATTGCAGGAGCAGTTTGCAACCTTCGTCGAACAGACCGACAAATCAAAATATTACAGCTCTTTGAGCTTTAGATACTGCCAAGCGGCAGCGAATACATACAGACAGGAGTGGATGACATGTCGAACTTCGGATTTCTAAAAGATAAAAAGGAGTACGCACTGTTTGCCTCGGCTGCGATCGAGGCGGAAAAGGTGTATGTTTCCGCGCCTGCCATGTGCGCCGTCGGCAGCAGAAAAGCTCTGGAATTAGCCGTCAAATGGGTGTATTCGGCTGATAAGACGATGCAGATGCCTTACAAAGATAATCTGCAGGCACTCATTCATGAGCCAACCTTCCGTTTTGCAGTAGACTACAACACATGGGGCAAACTGCCGTTTATCATTAAGTTGGGCAATCTGGCAGTTCACACGGAGCGAAGTGTACAGGCCAGTGACGCTCTCGCTTCTCTACAGGGACTCTTTGAGTTTATTCAATGGGTGGACTATTGCTATGGCGCGGATTACGAAGAGCGGCAGTTCGATGAGGCACTGATTCCGACTGAAAAGGTCGTCGTCGACACCAAAAAAATAAAAGAGCAAGAGAGTCTGCTCGGTGAGAAGGACGCAGAGATTGAGGCTTTGCGTAAAAAGATCGAGCAAATGTCCGAGCAGATCACCGCAGCAAAGGAGCAGCACCAGCAGGAGCGCACCTTTGTCGCCGCAGACCTTTCCGAGTTTAAGACCCGCAAAATTTATATCGATGTGGACATGAAGCAGATGGGCTGGAAATTCTCCGGAGCAGATGCTGACGTTCAGGAAGAGTATCCCGTCGAAGGTATGGCAGGGGTACTAGGGCAGATGGGATATGTGGACTACGTGCTGTTCGGAAAAGACGGTCTACCACTCGCAGTGGTGGAGGCCAAGAGATCCAGCAAAGACCCGAACATAGGCCGCAAACAAGCCGTGCTGTACGCTGACTGTCTGGAGAGAAAATTCGGACGTCGCCCCATGATGTTCACGACCAATGGTTTTGAAACCTACTTCTGGGACGATCAGAGCAGCCCGCAGCGTAAAGTTAGCGGCATATTCAGCAAAGACGATCTGCAGAAGCTGATGAACCGTCGTACCGAGCGGAAGGATCTGATGACCATTCCGATTGACGATAGGATCACAGACCGTTACTACCAAAAGGAAGCCATTCGTGCTGTATGCGAGCAGATCGGACAAGGGTTTAGAAAGCACCTGCTGGTCATGGCAACAGGAACGGGGAAAACCAGAACCGCGTCAAGCTTAACCGATGTGCTCAGTCGAGGCAAATACGTCACCAATATTCTGTTCTTGGCCGATCGCACTGCGCTGGTGAAACAGGCAAAGGACGATTTCAAGAACTATCTGCCGGATATGTCTCTGTGCAATCTGTGCTCTAATAAGGACGACCGGAGCGCACGGATCGTATTCTCGACATACCCGACAATGCTGAACGCCATAGATGATATGAAGACGAAAGATGGGCAGCGTATGTTTACACCCGCCCACTTTGACCTCATTATCATCGACGAGAGCCACCGTAGCATATTCAAAAAATACCGTGCGATTTTCGAGTATTTCGACGCGATCATGGTCGGCCTGACCGCAACCCCCAAAACAGACGTTGATCGCAATACCTACGATTTCTTTGAAATGGAGCACGGCGTACCGACGTATGCATACGACTACGAGACGGCGGTATATCAGGATCATGTGCTCGTGCCCTACTATAACTACGAGGTAAAGACAAAGTTCTTAGAGGAAGGTATCACATACGACGACCTTTCCGATGAGGACAAGGAACGGTATGAAGAGGACTTTGTTGAGGACGGCATGATGCCCGACTTCATTCCGTCGGCGCAGCTGAACAAATTCGTTTTCAACGAGACAACCGTTGACACGGTGCTTCAGGATTTGATGGAGCGCGGCATCCGTGTTGCTGGCGGTGACAGACTGGGTAAAACCATCATTTTCGCCCAGAACAAGCGCCACGCGGAGTTCATTCTGGAGCGGTTTAATAAGCTGTACCCCAAATACCGTGGTACATTTGCACAGCGTGTTATCTGCGACGATACATACGCGCAGACGATCATTGACGATTTCAAAATCCCAGAGAAAGACCCGATCATAGCAGTTTCCGTCGATATGATGGATACCGGCATCGATGTGCCGGAGTGCGTCAACCTCGTATTCTTTAAAAAGGTACGGTCAAAGACGAAATTCTGGCAGATGATCGGGCGTGGTACTCGTCTCAGCAAGGAGCTCACCTGCATCGATCAGATAGACGGCGAATACACGGCAAAGAGACGGTTCCTCATCTTTGACTATTGCGGAAACTTTGAATACTTCCGTGCTCACAAAGAAGGCTTTGAGTCCCGCGAGACGAAGACGCTGTCGGAGAACATATTCGGGAAGCAGATCCGCATTGCGGTGGCGCTGCAGGAAAGTGCATTTGCCGGAGACGACTATCAGAGCTGGAGATCCGAGCTTGTAGAGACATGCTACTCTCAGGTATTGGCGCTGAACACCGATCTCATCGCCGTGCGGCTGCACATACAAAGCGTTGAAAAGTATAAGAAGCCCGGAGCTTTCAACTACATTAGTGAAGGCGACAAGGGTGAACTTATGCAGCAGATTGCGCCAATCGTTCACTTGGATGACAACGACGAATTTGCAAAGCGCTTCGATAACTTCATGTACGGTCTGGTGATTGCCCAGATAGAGCAGATGCCCTCGCTTAAGAATGCACAGAAACAGCTCCGCGATATTGGAACGCTGCTGGAGCGTAAGGTCAGCATCCCACAGGTAAAAGCAAAACTGCCGATCATCAAGGAGGTCAACACAGACGCTTTCTGGGATGCAAATGATGTTCTGCTGTATGAGCGTGTGCGGAAGGAGCTCCGTGAGCTGATAAAGTTCCTGAATGACGTTGACCCTCGAAAGCCGATTATTACTCGGCTATCTGACCCGATTATAGATCAGAAAGAGGGCGACCCGATGGAGCCGGGGTATGATTTCGAAGACTATCGCGCCAAAGTCAATCGCTACGTCAACGAAAACGGAAATGCGCTTGCCATCTATAAGCTGACACACAACATCCCCCTCTCGGCTGCGGATTACAGCGAGCTGGAGCACGTGCTGACTAGCGAATTGGGCAGTAAAGAAGACTACGAAAGAGAATATGGTGATACGCCGTTTGGTTTGCTGATCCGCAAAATCGCCAAGCTGGATCACGAAGCAGCAATGCAGGCTTTTTCGCAGTTCATAAACGACCAGTCACTGAACCAGAAGCAGATCGCTTTTGTGCATAAGATCATTAACCACATCGAGCAGAATGGGTATATGGAGAATATTACCGAGCTGCAGAATCCGCCCTTTGACAAGCCGATCAGCTTTGTAAAGCTCTTTGATGCCCGTACACGTGCAGCGTTATTGGCCGCGATCAACAAAGTGAAAGAAAACGCGGTTGTCATTGCTGCTTAACGGAAGCCCTAAACAAATAGCAAACACCTCGCAGTCATAACGGCTGCGAGGTGTTTCTGTAAGTGCAGGTTTTATGGAATATAGATTACGGGGACATTCTGCCGAGTTGCATAGTCAATCGTGTTTTTTGTCCCGCCCTTCTCGCCGTTGAACACGGCGATCACACGGCCAGCGTGGTCGACCATCCATTCATTGCGGCGTTGGAAGCAGCCACGGTCATACTGCGGAGAAATGAAACGGACGATATCGGCACCGGCCAGAACCGAAGCATAGCGACTTTGCCACGCTGGCGACCATGCACGTTCAAAGCCCTGATAGGGGCTTGCGGCAATCAGATGAATCGGAGAGCCATTGTCCCGTAGACGAAGGACGACCTCCGCAGCCCAGATGTCAACACCTCTGGCCATACCGGAGATGAAAGTCTGGAAACCGTCTGCGACAGCTGCGCGGATTTCCCGCTCAAGCGATGCTACGATCTCCGCCTCACTTTTATTCAGTTTTTCAGGGCGGTGGCCGGTAAAGCATACCCGGCGCATTCTGAGTTCAGACTCGTTTGACATAAGGATCACCACATTTCCCAAATATAGTTTACAGCCTGAACGCGCAAGTTTCAAGTATAAATATCACCATAACTTGCGATACTACTTCCACCCATTTGCTCTAACGGCATCACCAAACGTGGTGATAGAATATATACTGGAAGTGAGGTGGTTTTGTGGACATCCGTCAAAGGCTGATCGAATTGCAGGAGCAACACGGTTGGTCAGATTACAAAATCGCCAAAGAGGCAGGCTTATCGCCGAACACAGTATCCAACATCTACCGCCGTGGCAACACTCCGAGCATGGTCACATTGGAAGCATTGTGCAAGGCGTTCGGCATTACCATGGCACAGTTTTTTGCAGAGGGCGAAATGATTGAGATTACGCCGGAGCTGCGGGAACTCTTTGATAAATGGACAGTACTGACACCGGAGCAGAAAACCGCACTTTGGCAAATAATCAAAACATACGAGAAATAAAGGCAGGGCGAGCAATCGCCCTTCTTTTTTTGCCCTTGTAGCGCAAGATATGGTGGTAAAATCGCACCACATGTTGATATACAGCGCTATAATAAAGTAGCGCCGCCTCCGCATGCGTCAGGGTCGATGTCGGCAATCGATCAAATCTGTGGCGCAGAAGGAGGTGATGCATTCTTGAAGAAGATTAAAATCGACAGAGCTATACAAGAGCGCCCTGCTACACGAAAGCAGACGCGAAACGAGAAAATTCGGCAGTCACTGACAGAGCATGTTGATGTGCAGGTAATCCCTGCTATCACAGATCGAGAGGGATATGAAAAGCCGAAGCTCCGCGTGTGCGCGTATTGCCGCGTCAGCACAGACATGGACACGCAGGCGCTCTCTTATGAGCTGCAGGTACAGAATTACACAGATTACATCCGAGGCAACGATGAATGGCAGTTTGCAGGTATATATGCAGATCGCGGAATTTCCGGCACATCCCTAAAACACAGGGATGAGTTCAATCGAATGATCGAGGATTGCAAAGCGGGTAAGATCGACCTGATCATCACGAAGGCGGTCACCCGCTTTGCGCGTAATGTTCTGGACTGCATTTCGACGATCCGCATGCTAAAACAGCTGGAGCATCCGGTTGCCGTGTACTTTGAAACCGAGAGGATCAACACGCTGGATACTACGTCCGAGACATATCTGGGATTGATCAGCCTGTTCGCGCAGGGTGAATCGGAGTCCAAATCTGAAAGTCTTAAATGGTCGTACATCCGACGCTGGAAACGTGGCACGGGTATTTATCCGACGTGGTCACTTCTCGGCTATGAGATGGGCGAAGACGGAAAGTGGCAGATCGTCGAAGCGGAAGCCGAACTGGTACGCATCATTTATGATATGTACCTCAACGGCTACTCGTCCCCTCAGATCGCCGAGATCTTAACCCGGAGTGGTGTTCCGACTGCTACTAACCAGACGGTATGGAGCAGTGGCGGCGTGCTCGGAATACTTCGGAATGAAAAATACTGCGGCAATGTCCTGTGCCAGAAGACAATGACCGTGGATGTGTTCAGCCATAAAGCCATCAAGAACACGGGACAGAAGACGCAGTACTTCATTGAAGGGCACCATGAACCCATTATTCTGAAATCAGATTGGGATCGGGTGCAGCAGATGATCGACGAGAAATACTATCGCAAAAGACGCGGCCGCAGGACGAAGCCGAGAATCGTCCTGAAAGGTTGTCTTACCGGTTTCACTCAGATCGACCTCGATTGGGATGAAGACGACATCGCGCGTATTTTTTACTCGACCACACCTGCGGCAGAAGCCGCAACGCCAGCTATGGCAGATCACATCGAAATTATTAAAGTCAAAGGAGAAAACTAATATGTCCGTACTCGAAAAATTCAAGCTCGTAGAGCTCATCACCTCTCGCACCGACTCCGTTGCCACCTTTATGAACGGCAACCAGATCAAGTTCAATGCAGCCACCTTTGTGGATCTGGGATACCCGGAATACATCCAGCTCTTCGTCGAAGAGAAAGGCAAGCAGTTCGCCATCAAGGCCTGCAAGGCAGATGCGCCGCAGGCGATCAAGTTCTCCAAGCCCGCTGGTGAACAGCGATACCCCATCAAGATCAGCTGTGCCCCAGCAGCCAATGCGGTACGGAGGGTCATGCAGTGGGCACCCGAAGAAAGCTGGAATGTTCCCGGCGCTATCTTCGGTGAAGAAAAAGTTATTATCTACTCGTTGGAGCAGGCGTATGCCCCAGTGCCCAAGGGTGGATGGACGGCCAAAAAGCAGGCTGCAGCTGCTGCGGAGGCTGCTTCTAAAGTCAACGCCAAATAATCCTTAGAGCCTCAACTTCATAAGGCAGCGCCATGTGGTTTGTACTGCATGGCGTTTGCCTATCATTGCCAGCAGCGTAATGAAATCATTACTTCAAAGCTGCAAACCGGGATTTTTGTCTCAAACCCCTTGACGCGTTCTGCCGTCGTGAGTATAATTTAGTTGTAAATGAGACACAGGTTTCATTTAGGAGGAATTTCGCATGAGAAGCAAAGATAAGACCCTGATGGCGGCTATCGAGAAGTTCGTGAGTGACTACACGGACAGCAACGGTATCTCGCCCACTATGCAGGAAGTCGCAGACGGGGTCGGATCGTCAAAGGCCACGGTGCAGCGCTACATCGCCCAGCTGTGTGATGATGGCATTCTTGACTACTCCGGCTACCGCACGATGACTTCTACGAAAATGAAGGCAGCAGCAATCCGAGTTCCCGTTCTCGGCACCATTGCCTGCGGCATTCCGAAATTTGCAGAGGAAAACATCGAGGAATACGTCCGCCTTCCTGTCGCACTATTCGGCAAAGGCAACTTCTTCATTCTCCGCGCCTACGGCGATTCGATGATCGAAGCAGGTATCGATAACGGCGATCTCGTTCTGATTCGGCAGCAAAACTACGCAGACGAAGGTCAGATTGTCGTTGCCCTTATGGAGGATGAAGCGACACTCAAAAGATTTTATCCAGAACCCAAAAAGCATCGCATCCGTCTGCACCCGGAGAATTCTCGTATGGACGACATCTACGTTGATAACTGTGAGATTCAAGGCGTTGCGGTTAAAGTGCTCAAGGATCTGGAGTGAACGGAGGAATGGTAGATGGAACGTGTATTAGAGCACGTTGATGTGGAAGAAATGTATCTGGACGTTGATCCGGAAAACCTGCCTGACAAGGGAGAAATCGTTGAAACAGCGCACTTCTTTGTCGGACAGGCATACAACGCACACATCCATGTCGTCGAAAAAGAATCCGGCGACATGGTGATGCACATCAACTGCACGATCATGTATTCGAAAGAGCGGCTGCAGGCATTTGCTGACCTTATCGAAAGGGACGGCGGCCCCAGCATTGAGGCGGTGCGAGCGCTATGACTACTCCACCGCACCTCAAATGATAAAACGGAGCGTACCCACCATGGCAAAAACACGAACTTACTTCTGCATAGACATGAAGAGCTTTTACGCATCGGTCGAATGTGCCGAGCGTGGGTATAATCCCTTCGAAACAAATCTCGTCGTCGCAGATCTCACACGCGGGAAAAATGCCTTGTGTCTTGCGATCACTCCAGCGATGAAGGCACAAGGTATAAGAAACCGTTGTAGGCTGTCGGAGATCCCCAGCAATGTCAAGTACGAGGTCGCCCCGCCCCGCATGGCTTTGTACATTGAATACGCAGCGGATATCTACTCGCTGTATTTGGATTACTTTGACCCACGGGATATTCACGTGTACTCGATCGACGAATCGTTCCTCGACGTGACCGATTATCTGGCACCGAATCACATGGACGCAGTGACGTTCGCCAAGCATCTGATGAATGAAATCGCAGATCGCTTTCATATTCCTGCAACAGCGGGTATCGGGACGAACCTCTACCTCGCCAAGATTGCGCTGGACATTACAGCAAAACACGCCAAAGATCACGTCGGGGTACTGGACGAAGAGAAATACCGGCAGACATTATGGGATCACCGCCCGATCACAGATTTTTGGATGGTCGCAGGTGGAACAGCACGACGGCTGGAACGCTATGGCGTTTTCGATATGCGCGGCGTAACCCAGATGGACACAGGGCTCATGTACAAAGTATTCGGCAAGAATGCAGAACTGCTTATAGACCATGCGTGGGGACGTGAGCCGTGCTTGATTTCTGACATCAAAGCATACAAGAGCAAATCAAAATCCGTATCGTTCTCGCAGATTCTGCCTCGGGATTACACCTTTCAGGAAGCCCGGACAGTCATGCATGAGATGGCGCTCAATGGAGCCGCCGAGCTTATGCGGCGGAAAGTTATCACCAGTAAGGTCGGTATCTTTGTCGGCTATACTCATGATGAGCTTGCGCCCACCAAGGGTATGGCAAAGCTGGATGTGACAACCGCCCTCGCCTCCTTCCTCGTGGAGGCGGCACTGCGGGTATACGACCAAACCACAGATCGCTGTACCAAAATCAGACGGCTCGGCATCACATTTGAGGATGTGTGCGATGAAGGTTGTGAGGGCTACAACTTGTTCACGAACTTTGATGCCGTCGAGCGGGAGCGAACTGTTCAGCAGACCGTTTTGGATATTCGGCAGCGATATGGCAAAAATGCCGTCCTCCGCGGCATCAACTATATGCCGGAGGGTACGCAGCGTGAACGAAACGGTTTTATAGGAGGGCATCGAGCAGGATATGATGACAAGAGCAGAAAGAGCTAAAATATTCAGCCCGTTTGATGCAATGAAGGGCTTACAGGAGGCGTTGCGGGATCGTGAAGAACGGCACCTGCGAGTAGAGCGCCATGATATTTCCGAAGAGCAGGCAGAACACAACTCGCGGATTTTCCTGAAGCTTAGGCGCGGTATGAAAGTTGAAATTGACTGCTACTGCGCCTTTCACGACGTCACCAAATGTGGCAGGATCACGGACGTGAGCTGTACGTTCCGTTGGCTCAAGCTGGATGGTGAGCAGATATATTTCGAGGATATCTACTCAATCGAAATCACAGATTTAGGTTGAACGGAGGAACTGAGATGGAACAATACGATGTTATGTGCCCGATTTGTGGCACTTTGAATAAAGGCTTGTTTTTGTAATGAAACAGGCGGATGGATGGAATGTGAGCATTGCCACACCATGGTTATGGATGGCGAATACGACCGTAAGCACACTGTGCGGATCCCTCTTATTAAAATGGGACAACTCGCGCAGTACGTGGCCTCGGAGGCCGTATAAATGCCCGCGCGTACCACAGGAAGCAAGGAGGAAGTCGGATGGGCGAATTAGACACGCTTTTGTATGCCTGCTGTCCAAAGTGTAGCAAGCCGATCGGCAGATCGAAGCGCTGTGATGGTATGGAGCTAAATTGTCCGAAATGCGGAAGCCCTTTGCGTGTGGTCGTAGATCAGGACGCAAAGGTCATGGTGGAGCTGGTGCAACGTACATCAGCAGCCACAATGAAATCAAATAAGACTGCTGTTGCGCCATGAGCACCGGACTCGGCCAGAACCGTTAGGGGTGCCGACACGACAGTAAAATCTGTTATGGGATCGAAATTGACACAGATCAATAGGCTTCCGGCAGATAGAAATCCTGAAGGATAATTCTATCTGCCGGTCTTTTTATGCCCGCTGCGGTAGGAGCAATCCTGCTGCAGCGGGCATTTTTCATTTCTACTGAGAAAAAAGAAGATTATTTGAAAAACTCTTTTGAACACGACATTAGGTGTCGGGTTTATCTCTGAAAATAAAGACAACGAAGGACGGAAGGAGGTGAGAACATGCAGAGCGCGATTGAGCGCAGACAGCAAGTGCTGGAGGCAATCAGCGACCGAAGGACGGAACGCATTGAGAATTTGGCGTCTGAATTCGGTGTCAGCAGAAGGACGATCGAGCGCGACATTCTCGTACTCTCATGTTCTTACCCCATTGTCACAGTACAAGGCGCAGCGGGCGGTGTCCGCGCCATGGACGGATGGTACGTCACTCGCCGGTACTTAAACGACGATCAGGAGTCTCTGCTTCGCTCCCTCCTCCCCGGACTGCAGCCGGATCAGCAGGAAACGATGCAGCGCATCCTTTCCGCCTTCGCTAAACCAAACGTGAAGGAGAAAAATCATTGAATGCAATAAGAGACGGCAATCACATTCGCATATACGACGCATTTCTGGCAAAAGAGAGCATCAAAGAAATCGACGGAAGATTTTATGATCCAGACGACAAGGCTTGGGTGGTGCCCTATTCCAAGGAAAATGTAGCACTGCTGCAGCTGCTCGGTGCATCCCTCGACGATACGCTCTCGCCGGATATCACGGCACAGGACACAGGCGACGAAGTCCCGCTCATTCCGATGCCGATCAAGACAACACCTTATCAGCACCAGATCAGAGCATACAACTTTGCCCTGCGAACCTTCGGGATCGGAGGTACAGCATGATCGTGCATTGTGTGGTCTGTGGAAAGGCCATCGAGCGGAAAAAGCCAAGCAGAAAGAATTTCTGCTCTGTGGAGCACCGGAATTTATGGATGAGCGAGAATGTGGATTTCGCCAAACTCGCCCGTGGCCATAAGGCGGCTCACCTCACGGATCTCAATCGCCAGCGTAATCCATACTGCCATATCGCCGATCGCGGCAAAGCCAACTCAAAGAAGGCGCGTGCCGCAGCAGAGGTGTACATCGGTAGACCACTGGAGCATGGCGAAGTCGTCCATCACATGAACGGCGATGCCTCCGACAACAGTCCGGAGAACTTGCTGATCATGCCTGACAGGCAGCACCGACAGCTTCACATGGCGCTTGCCATAGAGCAGATGGAAGGCGGTGATTCCGATGACCAGTAAAGGCTGTGCCTTTCTCATGGACATGGGCACCGGCAAGACGATCACCACAATTGCGCTGGCGGGCACACTCCACCACAAGCACAAAATCACGCAGATGTTGGTCGTCTGCCCGCAATCTATCGTGGACGTCTGGGAGCAAGAGTTTGAAAAATTCGCGGATTTCCCTTATCAACTGGCTGTGCTCGACGGAACCAGCGCGAAAAAGGCCGATACCATCCGATACATGATCGGCAATGGCCTTCAGATCATCGTAGTCAACTACGAAAGCTGCTGGAGGCTGGAGGCGGAACTCACTCGCTGGCACCCGGACATGATCGTGTGTGACGAAAGCAGCAAAATCAAGAATCCGCAGGCAAAGTGCTCGAAGGCACTGCACCGGCTCGGTAAGATCAGCAGCTATAACCTGATTCTAACAGGCACACCCATCACAAACAGCCCTCTGGACTTTTTTAGCCAGTATAAGTTTCTGGATGAAAGCATCTTTGGTGGCAGTTTCTACGGCTTCCGCGACTACTACGCCATTCTTGGTGGATTTCAGAATCATCAGATTGTCGGTTACAAGCATCTGGCGGAGCTGGTCGAAAAGGCGCATTCCATCGCATATCGCATTCGTATCGACGAAGCGGTCGATCTGCCGGAATTCGTGGAGGAAGTGCGACCGGTAAAGCTGGAGCAAAATGCCCAGAAGGTCTATGACGGCATCGAAAAGGACAGCTTCGCCGAGCTCATGAACGGCGAAATCACGACCCGCAACGTGCTGACCCAGCTTCTGCGCCTCTCACAGATCACAGGCGGATTCGTCCGCAACGATGACGGTGATGACACCCAGCAGCTATCGACGGCAAAGCTCGACGCCCTCGAGGACGTGATCGACAGCTGCATGGAGGAAGGCAAAAAAGTCATCGTGTTCGCCCGCTTCGTACCGGAGATCGAGGCGATCTCCCGTATGCTCCGCAAGAAGAACATCGGGTACGCCCTGATCAAAGGTGACGTGAAGGATCGCGCCGAGCAGGTTTCCGCCTTCCAGACCGATCCCGACACCAAAGTGTTTGTCGGGCAGTTACAGACCACCGGCATGGGGCTCACCCTCACAGCAGGCAGCGTCTGCGTGTACTACTCGCTGGATTTCAGCTATGCCAACTACCAGCAATCCATGGCGCGTGTGCGCCGAATCGGGCAGACGAAGCGCGGCGTTTACATTCACCTTGTCTGCAAAGACACCATTGACGAAAAGGTCATGGGTGCGCTCAAGCAGAAGGCCGACGTCTCCAAGCTACTCGTCGACGACTACAAAAAAATCATCGGAGGATAACGATATGAACGAAAAAAGCATGCTCGCTGCCGCGGATACTCTGAAGGCGCTGCGCGACGAGAAATCTGACCTTCAGGCAAAGCTCAAAGATGTGCAGGAACGCATCGATGCCGTGGAGGCCGAGCTCATCCAGCTTATGACGGATGAAGAATGCACCGGCTTTGACCGCAACGGATCCCGCTTCTCACTGGTGATCAGGGAGTTCCCCGGCGCGGTTCCGGAGGAAAAGGAAGAACTGTACCGCAGGATGCGGGTACACGGCTTCGACCATCTGTTCACCATCAACACCATGACGCTTGGAGCTACGGTCAAAGAACTCAAGGCCAACAACGACGATGTGCTCCCCGACTGGCTCGAAGGCGTGATTCAGGTGTTCGAGCAGCCGAGCATCCGCGTATCCAAATCTAAGAAATAAAAAAGGAGATAAGCACCATGAACACAAAGAACACCACTGCAATTGCTACCACTGATCAGAACACCGGTTATCTTACCGAAACCGTAAATCTCGCCGAGTTGTTTAGTGAAGAGCTGGACGGTTTGCGTCCCAGCTTCGAGCGCATCAAGATTCCCGCAGGCGGCGGGCTCGCCTATGAGGTACCCGGCGACGATCCGAACAGCCCCGACAGCGCCAAAGACTTTAGCGCCGTCATTCTGTATCATCACCCGATCAACAGTTACTATAAAGAAAAATTCACCGGTGGCAACAATCCTCCCGACTGCTCCAGCTTAGACGGAAAGCTTGGCGTCGTTGCCGAGACCGGCGAATGCAAAGAATGCAAGACCTGCCCGTATGCCAAGTTTGGCAGCGGCGAAAACGGCGGCATGGCTTGCAAACAGAAGCGCCGTATGTACCTCCTACGCGAAGGCGAAATGCTCCCGATCATCATGACGCTACCCACCGGGTCGCTGGCGGAATTCACGAAATATGTCACCCGCCTTGTGACCCGTGGTATGAAGGCCAATCATGTAGTGACAAAGTTCTCCCTGAAGCGGGCGCAGAATAGCACCGGCATCAATTACAGTCAGGTGATCTGCTCTGTGGATCGTCCTCTTTCCCCGGAGGAAAAGAAGAATATCGCATCCATGACCGAGCAGGTCAAGCTCATCGCAGGCAAGGTTTCTGTTGCCGAAACCGAGACTGCAGCGGAATAAGGACACAGCAGCCGTGAGCGCCTATTCACGGTGCTCACGGCTGCACGATTTGAGGTAGAGACTATGAATGATTATAAGACGATCCGCAATATTGCGGAAATTGAAGAATATATCGGCAGCGCTGGTGTAGTTTCCTTTGACTTCGAGACTTCGCCCACGGAGAAATATCGCAGTGACGGCAAAGCGGCATTGGATGCACATAAGGCAGACATCACCGGCGTGTCGCTTTCCGTGAAGGCAGGCACAGGCAGATACATCCCGCTCAGGCATCGCGTCGGTAAGAACGCCAGTATTCCTTCTGTTATGGCATTCCTGCGGCAGCGTGTATTCCAGAATCCGAAAACAGTCAAAATCGCACACAACATGGCGTTTGAGGCAATGTTCCTGTATAAAGACGGGATCGTGCTGCAGGAGCCGGTGTACGACACGATCGTTGCTTCACAGCTTACGCTGAAAAATGATTTCGAGTACCGCGATCTCGGCGACAGCGGACTTAAAACCCTTGTCCCGTATCTGTATGGCGTTGAACTCCCGAAATTTGAGGATGTGGTTGGCGAGCACAGTTTTGATGAGCTCGACCCAGATGCATGGGACACCTGCCGGTACGCCTGTGCGGATAGCGACTGGGCATTGCAGCTTTACTACACGTTCAACGAATGGTTTGAGAACAACATCCCGAAGCACCGCCTGATCTGTGAAAAGATCGAAAGCCCAACCGCCGTTTTCACCGGCATGATGAAGTATAACGGCGTCCTGTTCGATACCGACCTCATGGAGGAAAAGAAGGCGGAGGCCGAAGCATACCTTGTGGATCTTCGAGCAAAGCTGCAGGCGGTCATCGGCAATGTGGATATCGGAGAGAACTGTGGAACGCAGGCATTCAAGAACTATTTGTATAAGACAGAAAACCTGCCCATCCTGAAGACCACAACCAAATATGCCGAGGCAGCGGACGATGAGGCTATGCAGTTGCTTCGTGCATATTGCAAAAAGCACCGCCCTGAGATGGTTTCCTTCTTCGATACCGTGCAGGAGTTTCGAAAATGGGCAAAGATCAAGAGCACCTATATCGACGGGTATCTCAAATGGATCAATCCGGCGACCGGTAGAATACACCCCGACCTTCTGCCGATGGGAACCGACACGGGACGTTTTGCATCCCGCAGACCCAATCTGCAGAATATGCCCCGCAAGGGCTCTGACCCGATCGGCGTCAGGCAGTTCGTGGTCGCGCCGGAGGGCACGTCCTTCCTCGATTTCGACTTCTCGCAGATCGAGCTGCGCGTCGGCGCGTTCTACTGCCGCGACCCACGAATGATGGAAACGTACCGCAGCGGCGGCGACATCCACGCCAGCACCACATCGGTCATTTTCGGGATCAGCATCGATGAGGCGCAGGACAAGGACAATCCAGATTACAAAGAGCGCCGGACGATCGCCAAAAACGTGAACTTCGGCACGTTCTACGGTCTGTTTCCGCGCGGTCTGCAGCGAACACTCAAGTTCAAGGCGGGGCTCGAAAAGACCGAGGATCAGTGCGCCCGTATCATTGCTAACCTGAAGACCGGTTATCCTCGCTTGTCTGAATGGCAGGAAGAGACGGTCAGAGCGGCTCGGATCAATGGGTACAGCGAGACGTCCTTCGGCAGAAGGCGCTATCTCCCGAACATCAATAACCGCGCCGACTGGGGTAAGCGGAGTTTTGCTGAACGATGCAGCATGAATACGCCGATTCAGGGCACCGCAGCGGAGATCCTGAAGCTGGCGATGGCGGAGCTGATCAGAGAGCTCGCGGACAAGCCGTATATCCGCCCGATCCTGCAGATTCACGATGAGCTGCTTTTCGAGGTAGATGACGGGCACGAAGACGAAGCGATCCGCATCATTCGCACGGCGATGGAGCGGCAGCCCTTTGCGGCCTTTGATATCCCGATCGTCGCCGAGGGCGAACACGGCATCTGCTTCGGCAAGCTGCATGAGCTGGAGGTGCCCCATGTATAAGAACAAGGAAGGTTACATCGATCCTACGGCAGGCGCAGCGATGGCGACAATCATGAAGGAATACCGCCAGAACCAGCGCCGCATCTACCGCAAGCACTCCGAGATCAAGGCGCGACCCAAGGTGTACGTCGTCTCGAAGTACGCTGGGGACATTGAAGGAAACACGGCAGCGGCGATCCGATACGCCCGCTTCGCCATAGAGAAAAAGCGCCTCCCCGTGGTCAGTCATCTGCTGTACCCGCAGATTCTGGATGACGGCGACCCAGAACAGCGCAAACTTGGACTGCTCTTCGGTCAAGCGCTGCTGGCACTGTGCGAGGAAGTGTGGGTGTTCGGGACAGAGCACTCATCCGGCATGCAGTCAGAGATCCACGAAGCCCATCGACTGAAGAAGCGCATCCGATATTATAGCGAAAGACTGGAGGAAATCCATGAAGATGATAGATGAAGCCCTGCGATACGCAAAAGCAGGCATTCCCGTTTTCCCGCTCCACTGGCTCAAGCAGGATGGCACATGCTCCTGCAGGCTTGGCGATATGTGTCAGGCCAAGGGCAAACACCCCCGCATTAAGAATTGGAGTGACGAAGCGACAACGGATGTCGCCAAGATCACTGGATGGTGGAATCAGACGCCCCTTGCCAACATTGGTATTCCCATGGGTGAAAAGAGCGGTCTGGTGGCGCTGGACGTTGACACTCGACATGATGGAGATAAGAGTCTCACGGATCTGGTCACAGAGTACGGTGCATTGCCGGAGACGATCACGGCAACGACCGGTAGTGGCGGTAAACACTACATTTTCAAATACACAGAAGAACTGGCACTCAAAAATGTGGTTGGATTCCGTGACGGCCTTGATGTGCGCACACAAGGTGGATTGATCGTTGCAGCACACAGCATGCACCAGAGCGGCAACCGATATGCGTGGGACACTGGACTCTCTCCTTTTGAGTGTGATGCGGCGGAAATGCCGAGCTGGCTGGTAGATGAGATTCGCAAGGTTGGCACTAAGCTTACCCAAAAGAAAAAGGCTGCGGACAAGCAGCCCCGCAAGAAAATCAAAGAAGGCAGCAGAAACAATCACTTAGCCTCTCTTGCCGGAGCACTTCGCCGTAAAGGCATCGGAGAGGATGGCATCATTGCGACACTCCACGCCGAAAACAAAGAACGTCTCGATCCGCCCCTTGACGATGAGACGGTCGTGGCAATCGCCAAGAGTATCACCCGCTATGAGCCGGACGAACCTGACCCGCAGTACAAGCTGACCGACGTCGGAAACGCGGAGCGCTTTGTGGCAATGTTCAAAGATGAGGTCAAATACTGCTCTGTATATAAGAAATGGTTTATCTGGAACGGAAAGTTCTGGGAGCAGGACGAAGGCACGATTGTAGAATATGCGATTCAGTGTGTCCGCAGCATTTACACTTACGCGGATATGCTTCCCGCAGGCGATCAGCGAAAAGCATTGATCCAGCATGCCATGCGTAGCGAAAGCGGCAACAAGATCAAACTTCTCATTACGCTGGCGGCAGGCATGAGGGATCTGGCGATTGCGCCTGACGACTGGGATGCGAACCCGTGGCTGCTCAACTGCCAGAACGGTACGATCAACCTGAAGACCGGAAAACTGCAACCGTTTAACAAGGCGGACTACATTACCCGCATCTGCAACGCCTCCTTCGATGAGAATTGCGCTACGCCGTTATGGGATACGCTGTTGGAGACGATCACAAAGGGTGATACCGACACAATCCGGTACATGCAGAAGGCACTCGGCTATGCGCTGACCGGCGATACATCCGAGCAGGCGATGTTCATGCTTTACGGAACCGGCAGTAACGGCAAAAGCACGTTTCTCAATATCTTCTCGGCTGTGATGAATACCTACGCCCAGAGTGCGTCGAGCGATGCGTTCATGCAGAAAAAGAACGAAAGCGTAAACAACGATATAGCTCGCCTCAAGGGTGCGCGGTTTGTTACGGCTATTGAGATGGAAGAGAATAAGCGACTTGCCGAATCCTTGATCAAATCCATGACCGGTGGAGACAAGCTGGTAACGCGCTTCCTCTACGGCGAATACTTCGAATATGTCCCACAGTTCAAAGTGTTTCTGGCAGCAAACCATAAACCGATTATCCGAGATACGACCCACTCTATTTGGCGCAGAATAAAGCTCATGCCTTTCGAGAACACGTTCACGGAGGCAAACCGCGACAAACACTTTGCCGATAAGATTATGGCAAAGGAGATGCCCGGTATTCTTGCTTGGGCGGTTAAAGGGTGCCTCCTCTGGCAACGCGAAGGTATACAGGATCCGCCCAGTGTCAAAAGGGCGACAACGGAGTACCGGACGGAAATGGACTCATTCGCAACGTTCTTTGAGGAATGCTGTGAGGCGCGAGAAGGTGTCCGTGTATCGAACAAAATGCTGCGTTCTTCCTATGACGAGTGGTGCAAAGACAACGGCGAATATGCACTTTCCCAGCGCCCGTTCAGCCAGAAGCTTCTGGAAATGGGCTTTGAGAAGAAGCGTTCCGCAAGCACAGGAGCCGTGGAATGGATCGGGCTATCCATTCGCGGTGTCGCATCGAGGCTATGACTGAGGTACGATTCTTCCTGATTCTTTTTCCTATAAAGCCGTATGTGAGAAGAAATATAGAAAAAGAACAGAAAAAGCAGTCAGTATGGTTCATACCTCAGAGGCTGGAGGAACGCAGATGAACGAAGCAGCATTGATTCAGAAAATACGCAAATACCTTGCCACGGTACCGGAGTGCTTCTTTTGGAAGGAGCACGGTGGGCAATATGGTACCGCTGGCATTCCCGATATCATCGTCTGTCACAAGGGACGCTTCATTGCGCTGGAAGCCAAGGTCGGCAGAAATACCCCGACAAAACTGCAGGCAGCTACCATTGACCAGATCCGAAAAGCTGGTGGAACAGCAGTAGTCGTTTATAGCGTTGAGGACGTGCAGGCGGTCATATCAAAGAAGGAGGCACTGTATGATGGATGATCCCTATAGAGCTCTGGCAAATGCCATTATCGTACAGGCCGCTAAGGATTACCGGAAAGCGCTGCGACAGCTTCGGCGTAATCCGAGATACGAAACGGCCAAAAACGAGAAAAATGAGGTCGAGCGGTTCTTTCACTCCGAATGGTTTCACTACCTGACGAATGTAGACCCGGATTACCTGCTCGACTATCTTGCGAGGGCTGAGATATGACGGCGAAGGCTCTTTTGGAACGCATTATCAAAATCCGGAAAGCGATCGATTATCGGAGAACGAAAATCGACGCACTGATCGAGCAGGCGGAGAACACCTCCGCCCGCTTGACCGGCATGCCGCATAATCCACGCTCTGACTCTTCGCCTATGGCAAGCGCCATCTGCAGGAAGGTCGATTTGGAGATGGAGATCACAAAGCTCGCTGAAGAGCGCAAAGCCCTGATTGCTAAAATCGACCTCTTAGAAAATGATGACTTATCGAGGCTCCTAATTCTGCGGTATGTGCAGGAAACGCCGTGGGACGATATCGCGGCAGAGATGGGCTTTTGCGAAAGACACATTTACCGGCTGCACAAAGCAGCGGTCGAGGAACTCGATAATCGATTGAAAGATGTCATGTGATGTCAGTCGATGTCAGTTAAAGTCAGTCAGGAAATGCGGTATCATTATAATAGGCGAAGAACATAGAGAGCTCACACGGGACATCCCGCGTGGGCTTTTCTTATATACGCCAATACAGACGGAAGGAGCAGATCAATGTCATATAGGAAAGTCGGCACTTTAGAGCAGTGTTGGTATGTCCTCAAATACTGGCTGCGAGAGCACTTCCGAAAGAGGAAGTGAGACTATGCCGCGTAAACCTAAGAGGCCGTGCGCTTACCCCGGATGCCCTAACCTGACAGACGGGCAATATTGTGAGCAGCACAGGAAATACGCAAGGCAGCAGTATGATCGATATGAACGGTCACCACATACCGCAAGCAAATACGGAAGAGCGTGGCACCGGATCCGCGCCAGATATGTGGCATCCCACCCGCTGTGTGAACAGTGCCTTAAAGAAGGCCGGATCACATCGGTAGAAGAAGTTCACCATATCGTGCCAATCAGCCGTGGCGGAACTCACGCAGCGGACAACCTAATGTCGCTATGCCAAAGCTGCCATAACAAGGTTCACCACGACCTTGGTGACCGGTAGGGGGATCAAAATCTTGAAAACTTGATTACGCGGACAACGGCGCGGGGTCACGCGCGAAAAATCGGGAAATCAAGATGGGTATAGCCCCCGCGATTTCAAGAAATCAAACGAAATGGAGGTAGCGCACATGGCAAATGGACATGGCGGTGCTCGCCCCGGCGCAGGGCGCAAGAAGAAAGCGCTATCTGAGAAAATTATGGATGGAAACCCCGGCAAGGCACCGCTGACGAAGCTGCAGTTTGAAATTCAGAAGACGGATATGCATGGTGAGGACATGCCGCCGGTCGCCGAATACCTGAAGCAGGTCACAAAAAACTCGCAGCAAAACCTTGCACCGCAGATTTACGAAGACACGTGGCGCTGGCTCAATGAGCGCGGGTGCGCCATCTACGTCAAGAAAGAACTGATTGAGCAGTATGCGCTGTACATGCAGCGTTGGATCCAGTGTGAGGAAGGCATCAACCAATATGGATTGCTTGCCAAGCACCCGACCACACAACTGCCGATCGCCAGCCCGTATGTGAATATGGGCATTTCGTTTTTAAAGCAGGCAAACGTATTATGGCTGCAGATCTACCAGATCGTGAAGGACAACTGCGAAACGCCCATCGGTAGCAGCAACCCGAACGACGATCTGATGGAGCGGCTGCTCGGATAAGGAGATACACATGCAGATAGACAAAATCCCCGTGGCAAAGCTGAAAGCTGCGGAATACAACCCGCGTCGGGCTCTCAAGCCCGGTGACGCGGAATACGAAAAACTCAAGCGCAGCATTACGGAATTCGGTTATGTGGAGCCGGTCATCTGGAATAAACAGACCGGCAACGTGGTCGGCGGCCACCAGCGGCTGACGGTCATGCGTGATCTTGGGATCACAGAGATTGACTGCGTCGTAGTGGATCTCGACCCGATGCGCGAAAAGGCGCTGAATGTGGCGCTCAATAAGATTCAGGGTGAATGGGACAAAGATAAGCTGGCCGCGTTGCTCACGGAGTTCGACGGCAGCGAGTTCGACGTCACCCTCACAGGTTTCGATGCCGCCGAGGTCGATGAGCTCCTGAACGCCTTCTACTCCAAGGAAGCCGTACAGGATGACTTCGATGTTGACGAAGAGACCGAAAAAATCAAGGCAAAGGGTGCGGTCACCAAGACCGGAGACATCTGGAAGCTGGGCGTACATCGGCTCATGTGCGGCGATTCCACCTCAGAGGTGGATTTCGCAAAGCTCATGAACGGCAATAAAGCGCAGATGACGGTCACGTCCCCGCCGTATGGCGTCGGCAAGGATTACGAAAGCAAAGGCATTGAGCCGTGGTTTGAAACCATGCGCCCGGTGGTCAAGAACCTGACTCGCTACGCCGGAATCGTCTGCTGGAACCTCGGCGACCTCTACGCCACCGGCACTCAGTTCATCGAGCCGACGAACTTCTACTCCTCCCAGCTTTTCGCGGAGCAGGGCTTCCGCCCAATCTGGATTCGCATCTGGAAAAAGCAGGGACAGAACTTCGGCGTCGGCCCCTACCATCTGGTGACGAACAAGCCGGTGCAGCAGTACGAATACATCTCCGCGTTCAGCAAAAATGGCGACGTCGAGTACAACGATCAGGAATACATGTGGCTGTCTGCATACGCCGGTCACGCATACCGCTTCGTCAAGCGCCTCACCAAAGAGGAACGCAAAAACTGGGGTTACGCAGGCATCTGGGAGATGAACACGGTACGCGCGAACAAGGATCACCCTGCAATGTACCCGGTGGAACTCCCGTGGCGCTGCATCAAAATGCACTCCGATCGCGGCGACATTGTGCTCGAGCCGTTCAGCGGCAGCGGTACAACGATTATCGCCTGTGAGCAGCTGGAGCGCGTGTGCTACGCAATGGAGAAAAGCCCGGAATACTGCGACCTCGCCGTCAAGCGCTGGGAGCAGTTCACCGGCCAGAAGGCAGAGAGGATAACCAGCCATGCCGACACAGAATGACCGCCACACCATATCAGACCTGTATCAGATGCAATCCCTTCCGCTGGAGATCAAGGTGCGGATGACGCAGCGCCGGATACGCGACTGGGTGGAATACTGGGGCGAAGACGGCGTGTACGTTTCATTCAGCGGCGGCAAAGACAGCACGGTACTGCTGGATATCTGCCGCAGGATGTACCCGAACATCGTCGCCGTGTACAGCGATACGGGATTGGAGTTCCCGGAGATCCGCGAATTCGTGAAGACCAAGGATAATGTGGTCTGGGTAAGGCCGGAGCTCACGTTCCGCAAGGTCATCGAGAAATGCGGATATCCCTGTATCTCGAAGGAGCAGGCGGAATGGATACACCGGATCCGCCTCGGCCAGAAGAACACACGCGATATCCAGAAATACTTTTACGGTATACGCACCAACGGCCAGCCCTCCCGCTTCAAGATTTCGGAGCGGTGGAAATTCATGCTGAACGCGCCCTTCGACATTGGCGCGGGCTGCTGCAATGAGATGAAAAAGAAGCCGATCGCCAAGTACGCGAAAGAGACTGGCCGCGTTCCGATCGTGGGCACAATGGCGTGCGAGTCATCGCTGCGGACAAGCAACTGGCTCCGATACGGCTGCAACGCCTACGATAACAAGAAGGCGACGTCGGCACCTCTCTCGTTCTGGACTGACGCAGACATCTGGGAATACATCCGCACCTACGATATTCCATACTGCAAGATTTACGATATGGGCTACGTTCGGACGGGCTGCATCTTCTGCATGTTCGGCGTTCACCTCGACAGCGAGCCGAACCGCTTCCAGCGGCTGCAGCGGACGCACCCACAGTTGTGGCGCTACTGCATGAAGCCGTGGGACAAGGGCGGGCTCGGCATGCGCGAGGTACTGGAATACATGGGCGTGCCCTACGAAAACTTCATGCTGGAGGAGGAAGACAATGTTTGAAAAAGTGAATCCGGCGCACCCGGACAAAATCGCCGATCGGATCGCAGGTGCGATCGTGGATCTGGCATATAACGAAAACGCGAACCCGAAGATCGCCGTGGAGGTGCTGATCGGGCATGGCATGTGCAATATCGCGGCGGAGTCCTCCGTGCATATCTCAGCAACGGATATTCTGGAAGCAGTCTCGCGGATCGCGGGCGACGTGGTCGTAAACTACCATGAGGTTGCGCAGGATCCCATTCTCGCAAGAAATCAGGCGAATGCCGTGCGCTGCGGCGACAACGGCATCTTCCGAGGCGTCCCCGTCACGGACGAACAGCGTGCGCTGGCAGAGATCGCAAGAGAAATCTTCGCACGATACCCCTCGGATGGTAAATACATTCTCGACAGTGACCGGCTCATCATCTGCCAAAGCTGCGCGGACACCGAATACCTGCAAGATCAGTTCCCCGGTGCGGAGATCAACCCGCTCGGCGACTGGACAGGCGGCATCGATGTGGACACCGGCGCGACCAACCGAAAGCTCGGCAGCGATATGGCAGACAGTATTACGGGCGGAGGCCTTCATGGGAAAGACCTCTCGAAGGCAGATGTCAGCGTGAACATCTACGCATGGCTCAAAGCCCAGCGGGACGAAGTACCGGTCGAGCTCTGCTGTGCGATCGGCGACGATACCGTGGACGGCAGACCCTATGCCGAGATTGTCCGCATCGCCCGCGACTACATCCGCAGGATCGGCGGATTTGAGAAGTTCGCAGAATGGGGTTTGGTATGAACATTGAAAAGATCAGCGTGGAGAAACTGCTCCCCGCGAAGTACAATCCCAGAAAAGACCTGCAGCCCGGTGACCCTGAGTTCGAGAAGCTGAAGCGCAGCATAACCGAGTTCGGTTACGTCGAGCCGATCATCTGGAACAAGCGAACTGGTGTGGTCATCGGCGGGCACCAGCGCCTCAAGGTGCTGCAGCACCTCGGCTACACCGAGGTGGACTGCGTCGTGCTCGACATCGACGAACAGAAGGAAAAAGCCCTGAACGTGGCGCTGAATAAAATCAGCGGCGCGTGGGACGTTCCGCTCCTGACTGCATTGCTGCGTGATCTGGATGAGAGCGGCTTCGATGCCACCCTCACCGGCTTCGACGTCAGCGAGATGAGCGAACTGTTCGACGATCAGAGCGAGATCGTGGAAGACGATCCCCCGGAGGCAGCGCCAGAAGGCACGGAGCCATTCTCACAACTCGGCGACCGCTGGCTACTCGGCAGGCATGTCCTCTACTGTGGGGATAGCACCGAGAAAAAGGACATCGCAGCACTCATGGACGGCAAGCAGGCCTACCTCGTGGTAACGGATCCGCCATACAATGTGGCATATGAAGGCAGCAACGGACTAACGATCCAGAACGACGATATGCCGGAGGAACAATTTCTTGCGTTCCTGATCGCAGCATTCAGCCGAATGCATGAGGTCATGAAACCCGGCACTCCGTTCTATATCTGGCACGCCGAGACGGTCGGCGGCGCATTCCGCAGAGCGACGAACGAGGCACTCGGCAAGGTGCGCCAGATGCTGGTGTGGAATAAGAACGCATTCACGATGGGACACCAAGATTACCAGTGGAAGCACGAAGCTTGCATTTACGGCTGGACAGACGGCGGCTCCCACTACTTCGTGGACGACCGGACGCAGGCAACGGTGATCGAGGATAAGCGCATTGATATCAATAAGCTGAAGAAGGAAGAAATGCGCGATCTGCTGCGGGAAATCTTCTCGGACAAGGTCTCGACGACTGTGATCGACGAAAACAAGCCCGCCCGAAACGCGGATCACCCGACGATGAAGCCATTGAAGCTCTTGGCGCGGCTCATCAAAAATAGCTCGCGGCAGGGCGACATCGTGCTTGATACCTTCGGCGGCAGTGGTAGCACACTCATCGCCTGCGAACAGCTTGGCAGATCATGTTACACGATGGAGCTCGATCCGAAATATGCGGACGTGATCGTCAAACGCTGGCTGAAATTCACCGGCGCGGATCACGCCGAGCTCGTGCGCGGAGGCAAAAAGCAGCCGGTCACGGCGAATATGTTATAACTGCTAATTCTTCTGCTTTTCGGTTTTGCGTCTGGACTTCCTCGTTTCTTTCTGGCTTAATACCCTTACCATAAACAAGGGAGGTACCCACCATGACACTGGAAAAGGCAACGAAAGACATGCAGGCGCTGGTCGCGCAGCACGGCTTTAACTACGAAGGCGAACTCACCTACGACGGACGGCAGATCTTCATTCGGCGCTGGACGAAGAAAACGCAGGTCGTGTGGTACGGCGAAAGCAAAAGCACGCTGGAGATCAAGATCAGCATGAGTTACGGCATCCCGCTGGTCAGGATCGTCCGCGACGGCAGACGCGAAGACAAGCCCCGTGACTACTCAAGCCCGAAGCGGGCATTCAACGCCATTGGCGAGATCGTTCGATGCGCCGGATTCGAGATGTAAGGAGGCGGACACGATGTACGAAACCAGAAAAGAAGCAGCGGACGCCTGCAAATACGAAGCAGCGGCAGCCGAGCGATTCAGCACGGCGGCCATCCGGAAAGCGAGCGAAGGCCAATGCAACGCAGCATGGCGGCTCGCAGATCAGGCCAGAATGGCAGCACGGTGCGCGATGCAGGCGCACGAAGCGCTGTGGGCACTGGCGGGCGAAGACATGACCGAAGCGGAGTTCGATGCCTTCGAGAAATCAGAGAACGCACAGGTCTCCGCAGGCAGAGCCGAACGCGCGGCGGCGGCAGCGGTCGAAAAGCTAAACGCAACGCAGCACGGCCTGCCCCCGAAGCTCGACGCCCTCTGCGAACAGACAGGTACCCGCCCCGAAGGGATCAAGGCGCTCATGGCCTACTACACAGAGAACAGCGGATGGACAGAACAGCAGGCGGTCGAGCACATCGAAAAACTCTTCGAGGACGGGACGGTCGAGGCGCTTAAGATGCTCAAATAAGGACAGCAGCAGCGGCGCAGAACACGGTTCTGCGGTCGCTTTTTAGTTGTGTTCTTTCTGCTAATTTCGCGGTTTTGGTCTGGACTTTCCCGCTCTTCTCTGGCTTAATTGTCCTACCAAAAACAAAGGAGACAACCCCACCATGACAGAGAAACAGATCAAGCAGGTCAAAGCCCAGCTCCCCGAAGGCGAAACGCTCAACAGGATGTACCGCTCCTACGAAGGCGACATCCGCGTGATCAGCCGAGACAGGAAAGGCAACGAACACCGGTACACAACCCGCCTCAACGCAGACATGAGCGTAATGCTCATAAGCATGTAAGGAGGTGGACGCAGTGATCACACTCGAAAGCTTCTACGACCTGATCAGCCGGAACGCACAGGTCACGCTGCTGAACACCCGGTGCCGCACGAACATCTTCACCGGCAGCGCACGGGACATCCCAGACGAATACAGCGCCTGCCCGGTCGAGGACTTCAGCATGAACGACAGCGGCCACCTGACCTTCAAGATCAAGGTCAAGGAAACCCGGCCAGCGGGCAGCAACTGGCAGGAAGGCGCGATTCGAGTCCATGACCGGATCTACCACTACTGGGTAAAGCAGTACCCGGAGAGCTCCAAGTACGGGATCGGCGGCGGGCGCGTCTCGAAGCTGATGCTGAAGCGCAAAGGCGAAATCGTCTGCAACTACGATCGCGGCTGGGACGTAAAGCCCATCGACGAAGACACCGAGCTGGCGAAGGACATCATCCTCCACCAGTACACGCTGTAAGGAGGGATTGACGATGTTCGGAATCAGAAGAGAGACGGTCAAGCGCCTGCGCCGGGAATACCCCGTCGGCTGCAGAGTCGAGCTCGTACAGATGGATGACGTGCAGGCACCTCCGATCGGGACGAAGGGAACGGTCAGAGGTGTCGACGATATCGGCAGCATCATGGTCAGATGGGACAACGGCTGTGGGCTCTCGGTGGCATACGGCGAAGACATGTGCAGGAGAATTGAAGAATGAAGAAGCCGGTACTGAAATATGACAGTCGCGGCCCCGAAGGCAACGTGTTCTGGATCCTCGGTCAGGTCAGGCGGCTGCTGCGAGAGCAGAACCGAATCACCGCGTACAACGAATTATGGGAGCGAGTGCAGAGCGAGGACAGCTACAACGATGCGCTGCAGCTGATCGGTGAAGAGGTCACGCTCATAGATACAGCAAAATAAGGAAGAATGCGGCAGCGTCGGACGCTGTCGTTTTTTGTCGAAAAATACAGGAGGGACAGAGCGATTGGCGGACAACAAGATCATTGTCCCGGAAAAGAAAATCATTACGAACGCCACTCTCGCCGATCGCGCCGTTGCCTTTATATCCGCCCTGAAACATACAAAGGGTGAATGGCATGGTAAGAACTTTGAGCTGCTGCCGTGGCAGGAGAAAGTTGTGCGAGACGTTTTCGGGACAGTTAAAGAAAACGGATATAGGCAATACAACACGGCGTACATTGAAATACCGAAGAAACAAGGCAAGAGCGAACTCGCAGCAGCGGTCGCTCTTTATTTGTTGGCCGGTGACGGCGAATGGGGCGCGGAGGTCTACGGCTGCGCAGCAGACCGGCAGCAGGCATCCATCGTCTTTGACGTCGCCTGCCAGATGGTGGAGCAATGCCCTGCGCTGAAGAAACGCATCAAGCCAGTGCTTTCCCAGAAGCGACTGGTTTACACACCACTCAACAGCTTTTATCAGGTGCTGTCGGCAGAATCCTATACGAAGCACGGGCTGAACGTCCATGGTGTCGTTTTCGATGAGCTCCACGCCCAGCCAAACCGGCTGCTGTATGACGTTATGACCCACGGCTCCGGCGACGCGCGAAAACAGCCGCTGTTCTTCCTGATCACAACGGCAGGCACCGATAGGAACAGTATCTGCTGGGAGGTGCATCAGAAGGCAGAGGACATTCTCGCCGGACGCAAAAACGATCCGACTTTCTACCCTGTGATATATGGCATCGAAGATGATGCGGATTGGTCGGATGAACGCAATTGGTACAAGGCGAATCCCTCTCTGGATGTGACCGTAGATGTAGAGAAGCTCCGCGCTGCCTACCAGAGTGCGAAGGACAATCCAGCGGAAGAGAATCTTTTCAGGCAGCTGCGACTCAATCAATGGGTAAAGCAGTCGGTACGCTGGATGCCCATGGACGCTTGGGATAAATGTGATACCCTCGTAAATCCGGAAACACTCATTGGCCGAGACTGCTACGGCGGGCTTGACCTTTCAAGTAGTACGGACATAACGGCATTTGTACTTGTGTTTCCGCCGCGCGAAGAGAACGAGCCGTATTATATTCTCCCATACTTTTGGGTGCCGGAGGACACGATTGACCTTCGAGTGCGGCGCGACCATGTACCGTATGATGTGTGGAAGGCGCAAGGCTCGGCCATGGCAACCGAAGGCAACGTTATTCATTACGGATTCATCGAACAGTTTATTACTGAGCTCGGCACCAAGTATAACATCAAAGAGATCGCATACGACCGATGGGGCGCAGTGCAGATGAGCCAAGACCTCGCGGACGCAGGTTTCACGATTGTACCATTCGGTCAGGGATTCAAAGATATGAGTCCGCCGACGAAAGAGCTTATGAAGCTAGTACTCGAAGGTAGGATCGCCCATGGCGGGAATGCACCACTGCGCTGGATGATGGACAATATCTATGTGCGAACAGATCCCGCAGGCAATATCAAACCGGATAAGGAAAAGAGCACAGAGCGCATTGACGGTGCAGTAGCAACAATCATGGCGCTCGACCGTGCAATTCGCCACCAAGGCTCCGATGAGTCAGTATATGACTCGCGCGGGCTTTTGTTTATATAAATATGTAGTACAGGAGGATACAAATGGGAATTTTTAGCGGACTGTTCAAATCAAGGGACAAGCCTCAAAACAGAACGGCAGGCAGCAATTATGCTTTTTACTTTGGCGGAACAACCTCTGGCAAAGCAGTAACGGAACGATCTGCCATGCAGATGACCGCCGTATATTCGTGCGTCCGCATCCTGTCGGAAGCTGTCGCAGGACTTCCGCTGCACCTCTACAAATACACGGACAGCGGCGGCAAGGCAATGGCGCTCGACCATCCGCTCTACCGCTTGCTCCACGATGAGCCAAACCCGGAGATGAGTTCCTTCGTGTTCCGAGAAACCCTCATGACGCACCTGCTCCTGTGGGGCAATGCCTATGCACAAATCATCCGCAACGGCAAAAATGAGATCGTAGCTCTGTATCCCTTGATGCCGAACAAGATGTCCGTGGACAGAGACGAAAACGGCCGTCTGTACTACACCTATTATCGTGGCTCGGACGAAGCTATCAAGAACAAGGAGTTCGCCGTAACGCTTCAGCCTTCGGATGTGCTGCATATCCCCGGACTCGGCTTCGATGGCTTGGTTGGCTACAGCCCCATCGCTATGGCAAAGAACGCCATCGGCATGGCTATCGCCTGTGAGGAGTACGGCGCAAAATTCTTCGCCAATGGTGCCGCTCCGGGCGGTGTGCTGGAACACCCCGGAACGATCAAAGACCCGCAGCGTGTGCGGGAGAGCTGGCAGTCCACCTTCGGCGGCAGCGGCAATGCGAACAAAATCGCTGTGCTGGAAGAAGGCATGAAATACACGCCCATCGGCATCTCGCCGGAGCAGGCACAGTTCCTGGAAACACGCAAATTCCAAATCAATGAAATTGCTCGAATTTTCCGAGTCCCTCCCCACATGGTTGGCGACCTGGAAAAGTCGAGCTTTTCTAATATTGAGCAGCAGTCCCTGGAGTTCGTGAAGTACACCCTTGACCCGTGGGTCATCCGCTGGGAGCAGTCCATTCAGCGGTCACTCCTCTCGCGGGACGAAAAAGCGGTGTATTTCGTGAAGTTCAATCTGGAAGGCTTGCTTCGCGGCGATTACCAAAGCCGCATGAACGGGTACGCCATCGGCCGCCAGAACGGCTGGATGTCCGCAAACGACATCCGGGAGCTGGAAAACCTCGACCGCATCCCGGCAGAGGACGGCGGCGACCTGTACCTCATTAACGGCAATATGCTTCCGCTCAAAGATGCGGGTGCTTTTGCAGATACACCTACCGATGACGGAAAGGAGGAAAAAACCGATGAAGAAATTTTGGAATTGGAAGACCCGAACGGTGACGAACGCGGAGACGCAGGAACAGACACAGGAAAGAACCCTGTTCCTGAACGGAACCATCGCCGAGGAAAGCTGGTTTGACGATGATGTTACCCCGCAGCTTTTCAAGGACGAGCTCATGTCTGGCAGTGGCAACATCACCGTGTGGATCAACAGTCCCGGTGGTGACTGCGTGGCGGCGGCTCAAATCTACAATATGCTCATGGATTACAAGGGCGATGTGACGGTCAAGATTGATGGGATTGCCGCATCCGCAGCGTCCGTCATCGCTATGGCAGGCACGAAGGTGCTGGTGTCTCCCGTGTCCATGCTCATGATTCACAACCCTATGACGGCGGCGTTCGGCAATTCGGACGAGATGCAGAAAGCTATCGAGATGCTCTCAAGCGTTAAGGATTCCATCATCAATGCCTATGAGATCAAGACGGGGCTTTCCCGTGCCAAGCTCTCGCACCTCATGGATGCCGAAACTTGGATGGACGCAAACAAGGCTGTAGAACTCGGCTTTGCGGACGAAATCATGCAGAGAAGCACAGAATCCGATGGCGTACCCACGCCCACCGTTTCCATGCTGTATTCCAAGGCGAATGTGGTGAACTCTCTCATGGAGAAAATCGCTGCAAAGTGCGCCATTGAACCAAAACCCGCCGTGCCGGAGCGCACGGGACGCTCTGTAGATGAACTCAGAGCCAAGCTGAACACCATCAAAAACTACATTTAATATGGAGGTATTTCAATATGACTATCGTTGAACTGCGCGAAAAGCGCGCCAAGCTGTGGGACACGATGGAGGGCTTCCTCGATACCCACCGCGACCGAAAAGGCGTTCTGTCCGCCGAGGACGATGCCGTTTATGCCAATATGGAGAAGGAGCTGAACGATCTCACCAATGAGGTCAGACGCATGGAACGCCGCGATGCCATTGCCGCAGAGCTTGCAAAGCCCGTATCCTCTCCCATCACCGAGCAGCCCCAGAAAGCGACCGGCGAAACCAAGACCGGCAGAGCGTCTAACGCTTACCGCGAGGATTTCGGTCTGCATCTGCGCGGCAAACGTATGCTCCACAATGTGCTCTCCGAGGGCGTGGACGCCAACGGCGGCTATCTCGTCCCCACGGAGTTTGAGAAGTTCATCGTGGACACGCTCAAGGAGGAAAATGTGATGCGCCGTCTGTGCAAGGTCATCACTACCGATAACGAGCGTAAGATCCCCGTTGCAGCGACCCATTCCACCGCTGCGTGGACTGCTGAAAATGCTGCCTACACCGAGAGCAATCCCACCTTCGCACAGAAGACCATTGATGCCTACAAGCTGACCGACCTTGTGAAGGTAAGCATTGAGCTTCTGGACGACAGTGCCTTCGATCTGGAAGAGTACATCGCCCGTGAGTTTGCCTACGCCTTCGGTGCTGCCGAGGAACAGGCATTCTGCGTCGGCACCGGTACGGGTCAGCCCACCGGCCTGTTCACCACCAACGGTGGCACGGTCGGCGTTACCGCAGCCAGTGCGACCGCCGTCACCACCGACGAGGTGATTTCCCTTATCTATGCACTGAAAGCACCGTACCGCAAGAACGCCAAGTTCCTGATGAACGATGCTACTGTTTCCGCACTTCGTAAGCTGAAGGATTCCAACGGTCAGTATCTGTGGCAGCCCTCCCTGCAGGCGGGTCAGCCGGACAGACTGCTCGGTTACGAGATTTACACCAGCCCGTATGCTCCCGCGCTGGCGGCAGGTGCGCTCTCCATTGCCTTCGGCGATTTCCAGAGCTACTGGATCGCTGACCGCACCGGCAGAACCGTTCAGCGTCTGAACGAGCTGTATTCCACCAACGGTCAGGTCGGCTTTGTTGCCACCGAGCGTGTGGACGGCAAGATCATCCTGCCGGAGGGTATCCAGCTTCTGAAGATGAAGGCGTCTTGATGAAAGGAGGCGGCGGTGATGGACGAGCTTCTTTCCAAAGTAAAAGCCAACCTTATCCTGGAACATACGGCGGATGATGAGCTGCTGAAAGGCTACATCACCGCCGCTGTTTCTTACGCCGAAAGCTACCAGCACATCCCGGAGGGGTTCTATAAGGAGAATCCCATGCCAGCCACCACAGAGCAAGCCGTTATCATGCTGTCGTCCCATTTCTATGAAAGCCGGGACGGCAGCACGGGCGGTTTCTTTGCGGATAACACCGGAGCGGCACAGCAGGTGTGGAACACCGTCAATCTGCTGCTCCGCTTGGATAGGCGGTGGCAGGTATGAGTTTTGGAAAAATGAACGGCTTTGCCGACATCGTGGAAACCCGCCAGGTCAAGGACAGCGAGGGCTTTACCCATTCCGAGAATGAAATCCTCGCTTCCGCCCGTGTATACCGGGAAGGCCGGCACGGCAGTCAGCGTTGGGCGAACCTCGCCGCATTCAGTGAAGCGACCGATCTGTTCCGCTTTCGGTGTATTCCTGGGCTGACGGTCACTACCGACCAGTTTCTCATCTGCGATGATTGTCGCTACGATATTGTGTCCGTGGAGAATGTAAAGGGTCGTGGAATGTACATCGAGGTACTGGCGAAAAAGGAGGTGCCGACCATTGGCTAAGTGCGACATGAAAATGCCGGAGGATTTCCTTCTGAAGATTTCCAAGCTCGGCAGCAACTTTGACAGCGTGGCGGATACCGTCCTGCAGGCCGGTGGCGAAGTCGTGCTGAAGAGAGTCAAGAGCAATCTCTCCTCCGTTATCGGCAGAGGGACAAAGTTCAAATCCCGCACCACGGGCGAACTGGAAGGCGCACTCGGCCTTTCTCCCTCCAAGCTGAACCGGGACGGAAACCACGACATCAAGGTCGGTTTCGCCGAACCTCGCTCGGACGGCGGCAGCAACGCCAAACTTGCCAACATTCTCGAATACGGCAAGCACGGTCAGCCTGCAAAACCGTTTCTGAAACCTGCGAAAACGGCGTCCCGGCAGGAATGCATCGATGCCATGACCAAGGCACTGGATGAGGAGGTGGAAAAGCTGTGAGCCTGCTATCCGATTTACAAACCATCGCCGAGCATTGCGGTGTTCCAGTGGAAACGGGTGTGTTCTCCGGCAAAGCACCGGACACCTATCTGGTCATCACGCCGCTGTCGGACAACTTAGAGCTTCACGCTGACAACGCTCCCGGCTGCGAAACGCAGGAGGTACGGCTGTCCCTGTTCACAAAGGGCAGCTACACAAAACTGAAAAACGCGATTGTCCGCGCCTTGCTGGGTGCGGATTTTTATATTACCGACCGCCGGTACATCGGCTTTGAAACCGAAACCGGCTATCATCACTACGCCATTGATGTGGCACAAATCTATGAATTGGAGGTTTAAGACATGGCAACCATCGGTCTTGACAGACTCTATTACGCCAAAATCACCGAGGACGCAAGCGGCGAGGAAACCTACGCTTCTCCGGTGCAGCTGGCAAAGGCCATGACCGCAGAGCTTTCTGTGGAACTGGCGGAAGCGACTCTCTACGCCGACGACGGTGCGGCAGAGATCGTAAAGGAATTCAAAAGCGGCACGCTGTCACTCGGCGTGGATGACATCGGTGCGACCGCCGCATCCGACCTGACAGGTGCGACCATCGACAAAAACGGCGTGGTCGTCTCCGCAAGCGAGGACGGCGGCGAACCCGTAGCGGTGGGCTTCCGTGCAAAGAAGTCCAACGGCAAATACAAGTATTTCTGGCTTTACCGTGTGAAGTTCGGCATCCCGGCCACCAACCTCGCCACAAAGGGCGACAGCATTACCTTCTCCACACCCACCATTGAGGGAACCATTCTGCGCCGCAACAAGCCGGACGCCAAGGGTGTGCATCCCTGGAAAGCAGAGGTCACCGAGGGCGATACCACCGTGACGGCGGCCACCATTTCCAACTGGTATAAGACGGTATACGAGCCGACCTATGCGGCATCACCCGAGAAATCCACTTAACGGAGGTAACTTATGATGGATAACGAAAGAACCGCAACCATTACCATCGGCGATGAGGAGTACACCCTGCTCCTGACCACCAAGGCTACCAAGGAAATCGCCGGTCGCTATGGCGGGCTGGAAAACCTCGGCGAGAAGCTGATGAAGTCCGAAAACTTTGAAATGGCAATCGGCGAGATCGTGTGGCTTATCACGCTTCTGGCAAATCAGAGCATCCTCGTCCACAACCTCAAGGATAAAGAGCATCCCAAGGAGCTGCTCACGGAGGATGTGGTGGAGCTTCTGACCACGCCCCTCGACCTCGCCGGATACAAAACCGCCATTACGGAAGCGCTCTACAAGGGCACCAAGCGGAATGTGGAAAGTGAGAAAGACGCAAAAAACGCACAAGTCGGGTAACAGTCTCCGATGCGGAGCTGTTTACCCGGCTTCTTTATTACGGTCTTGCCCACCTTCATCTCAGCCAGGATGAAGTGTGGCTGATGCCGTTTGGACTTCTGCTGGATCTGTGGGAGTGCCACAAGCAGTATAACGGGCAGGCTGTTCCTGCTCACGAACACTACATTGACGATATTATCCCGGATGGCATTTAAGGAGGTGACGGTACATGGCAGATAGTTTCGGACTGAAGATCGGTCTTGAGGGCGAAAAGGAATTCAAAAAAGCGCTGGCGGACATCAACCAGTCCTTCAAGGTGCTCGGCTCCGAAATGAAGCTCGCCACCTCTCAGTTCGATAAGAACGATAAATCCGTGGAGGCTCTCGCCGCACGGAATAAGGTGCTGCGAAAAGAGATCGATGAGCAGACAACAAAAATCGACACCCTTCGCAAGGCTCTGCAGAATGCCGCCACCTCTTTCGGAGAGAACGACCGCCGCACCCAGAACTGGCAGATCCAACTCAACAATGCCGAGGCCGCCCTCAACGATATGAACCGGGAGCTGGATGAAAACGAGAAAGCTATCAAGGAGGGCGGCAAGGCTGCGGAGGAATCCGGCAGCAAGTTTGAAGGCTTCGGCAAGGTTCTCAAAACCGTAGGTGTGGCACTCGGTGCTG